>Ga0209343_10000059_pt1 | contig 130351 bp, 133 predicted proteins | sample RifCSPlowO2_02_FD_184026 | JGI IMG/M metagenome (GOLD analysis project Ga0209343, IMG submission 184026) | Groundwater microbial communities from Rifle, Colorado - Rifle CSP2_plank lowO2_0.2 (SPAdes) (version 2) | ecosystem: Environmental > Aquatic > Deep subsurface > Groundwater | place... | reverse complement strand
GTTCTCTCCGGAGGTGAACGAGCCCGCCTGTGTCTCGCCGGCATTCTGCTTCATGAACACTCTGTCCTCCTCCTCGACGAGCCAACGAACCACCTCGACGTCGAGACGGCCGAAGCGCTTGCGGTTGCATTGAAACAGTACGAAGGCACAGTGATTTTTGTTTCCCACGCTCGCACATTCGTAAACGCGCTTTGCGACAAAGTTCTCGAAATTCGCTTCGGCACGCTGAGGAATTATCCTGGGCCGTATGAGGAATATGTGGCGGATCTTGCGGAGATTATGGAAATGGAAGTTCGAAGGGAGACCTCCCCTGGCTCTCCCTCGACAGGAGGAGGGAACGCGGCACATGTCAAGAAGGCCGAGGCTCGTGCGAAGATCAAAGAATTACAGCGTGCCGTCGAGCGTCTCGAGAAACTCATGAAGGCTCTTGATCGCGAGCGCAGTGAAATCCTCCAGTTTTATTTCGAGAATCCCACCGAGTATGCGCCGGAGAAGGCAACGCGACTCGGGGAGCTCGATGAAGAATACAAACGCAAAGAAGAGGAATGGTTCAAATTACAAGAACAGATAATAGAGGGGTTGTCATAAATCTCTCTTTTTGTTAAGATTCTTTTGTTCGAAAAAGTGCGAGATCAAAGGGAGTTCTTTCAACAAGGGAATGTATTTCATGTTTATGACTTTAGGAAAGTGGGAAAATCTCAGTTCAGAAGATGTTGTTCTCATGGATAATGAAACGGTTCGTCAATTGCGATCCAAACAATTTTCATTTCCATTGACGCCGGAAGCATTTGATCATTTTTTTTATGCGTGTGACGCCCTCTGGCTTCATTCGGGTGACCCGAAAGATCCGCATGCGGAACTTACGTCTGGAAAATGTTCGAACGGGTTTGTGGATACGTTGCGCGTGCTCCGATACACAAATCTCTGCGAGCTCATGGCTCGTCAAATTGTTGATTGTTTACACAAGATGAGCCATCCACTTATTAAAAAAGTAGGTAAAGTGGATTGGATCATTGGATCGGATCATGCGAGCGCGGTTTTTTCCTATGAAGTTGCTCGACGCCTTGGGTGTCAGCATGACTTTACAGAAAAAGGTTCAAACAACACTCAGGTGTGGAAACGGTTCCAGATCGATCCAAATGAAGTCGTGTTACAGGTTGAAGAGCTCGTGACAACGACAACAACTCTGAGCCGAGTGCGCAGTGGTGTGCGCTTTGGAAATCCAACTCCTGTCCAATTTGCTCCTCTTGTGTTCACGCTTGTTCATCGATCCAAAGAGTTCGAGTTCGAAGGCACGCCGATTCACTACGTCCGTCACTACGACATTGACACCTGGGAACCAAAGGACTGCCCGCTCTGCGCAGCCGGCTCGAAGCGTCTCAAGCCCAAGGCAAATTGGGCGGAACTGACAGGGAAGATCAAGTAATCTCACAGACGCGCATGCGTCTGTTTTTTTGTGCGCGAAAAAGGGGTCAGGTCTGGAATTTGGAATTTTGATGTATTCATTAATGATTTTACACAAATTTCAAATTCCAGACCTGACCCCTTTGACTGCGACTGTGTTACAATACTTCCGCTATGAAAACCCGCATTAACAAATACCTTGCAGACCGTGGCGTCTGCTCGCGACGCAAAGCCGATGATTTGATTTCATCTGGCAAAGTTGTGGTAAACGGACAAGTCTCGGAACTCGGACTAAAAGTGGATGATTCGGACGAAGTTGTTGTGGATGGACAAATGTTGCAGGTCGCAAAACCAAAAGAGGTTTACCTCGCATTTAACAAGCCAGTTGGGATTATTACATCTGTCGATCCAAACGCGCACGATAACGTCATTCAGTACGTGAATTATCCAGAACGCGTATTTCCGATTGGCCGCTTGGACGTCGCCTCCTGTGGACTTTTGTTGCTTACAAACGACGGCCGCCTCTCGGAACGCATTACGCATCCGCGATATGATCACGACAAGGAATACGTCGTCACCGTCGATCGTCCAATTGAAGATAAAGATCTTGAGACGATGCGTCGCGGACTCGTGATCCTTGGTTCCATGACCAAACCCGCGATCGTTTCTCGAGAATCCGCCGACACATTTCACATCACGCTTACCGAAGGACGTAATCGCCAAATTCGTCGCATGTGTGAAGAACTTGGGTATGATGTCCGAAAGCTCATGCGCATTCGCGTCATGAACATCGAACTTGGAAATCTGATCGTTGGACAACACCGAGAACTCACGAACACAGAAGTTGTTCAACTGAAAAAGCTGTTGAAGATAGATGAGCCCGTATCGGCGCCAGAACCAGAACAAAGAATCTCCTTCACTTAACGACTCAACGACTTATCGACTTTTTTTATGCACTTCCTTCATCCGCTCGACGCCGAAAAAGAACTGACTTATCAGGATGTCTTTCTCATGCCGCAGTTTTCGGATATTGTCTCGCGCATGAACGTTGACCTTTCGCCACAAGACGGAACGGGAATGACGTTGCCGATCGTTGTCTCGAACATGACGGCAGTTGCAGGAAAACGTATGTCGGAAGCAGTGACACGTCGCGGCGGTCTCGTGGTTCTCACACAGGACATGTCGCTCGAGCGCATCGAAGAGATCGTAAAGGCAACAAAGGTTTGTCATCCGGTATTTGAGACGCCGATTGTGCTCGATGAGCAAGAGTCTGTGCAGACCGCGTTGAACCTCATCAACAAGCGAGCGCATCGCGCCGTCATTATCGTCGATAAACAAAACAAGCCTGTTGGAATTTTTACAGAGAAAGATGCGTATCGTCGCGATCGCTATAACCGTCTCGTCGACGTCATGACGCGCGATTTGATTACGGTTCCGAGCACACAAACACCAAAAGAGATTTTTCAAACACTTCACGATCGTCGACTTTCGATTGCGCCCGTTGTGAATCTCGACGGAACGCTCGCCGGCGTCATGACAAAAAAGGGCTGTGTTCGCGCGGTGCAGTATAAGCCGGCGCTAAACTCTAGTGGAAATCTCCTCACTGCCGTGGCAGTTCGAATTCGTTTTGGCCTCGACGAAACACTCGATCGATTAAACCAGATCGGCGTCGATATGATTGTTCTCGACACTGCGCACGGACATCAGAAGATGATGATTGATGCCGTAAAGAAAGCGCGCTCGCTCGTTGGTCCGTCGAAACCGATTATGGCTGGGAACATCGTAGGCGAAGCGGCGGCGAAGGATTTGATCGACGCAGGCGCAACGCATTTGAAAGTGGGAGTGGGTCCGGGCGGGGCGTGTAAAACGCGCATGACGACTGGAGTCGGACGTCCGCAATTTTCGGCTGTATCAGAAGTCGCGAAGTACGCGCGGGCGCATGGTGCGTTCGTGTGTGCGGATGGAGGCGTAAAGCATCCGCGTGATGTCGCGCTCGCACTTGCGGCCGGCGCACATTCGGTTATGATCGGAACTTGGTTTGCCGGAACGTACGAGAGCCCGGCGGATGTTCAGTTCGACGAGAATGGTCGCATGTATAAAGAACAATTTGGCATGGCGTCACGACGCGCGGTGACGAATCGTACCGAGAATACAGATCCGTTTGAGCAGGCGCAGAAAGAATTCTTCGAAGAGGGGGTGAGTCAAACGCGCATGTATTTGAATCCAGGCCAAGAAAGTGTTGAGGACATTATCGATGAAATCACGGCGGGAGTTCGCAGTGCGTGCACATACTCGGGTGCGCGCAATCTCGATGAATTTCATGAAAAAGCAATTGTTGGAGTACAGACTGCATCCGGATATGAAGAAGGGAAGCCTGTAACAAAAAGCTGGACGTAATGTCCAGCTTTTTTCTTGTGTCATCCCGAGCGAAGCCGAGGGATCCCGCGTTTCTAAATGTGAGATTCCTCCACTCGTCGATGACTCCTCGGTCGGAATGACACGGGGGAATTCATGTTACTTTGAGAATCGTATAAACCAATTCATCGCCATGCGTCACAACCGAAATCGTTTCACCTACTGTGTGTCCGATCAGGTGCGAGCCAAGCGGGGAGAGGTGTGAGATTCTTCCACGCATTGGGTTTGCTTCATGTGGCCCAACGATCTCGAATGTGAGTGTTCGATCGTTCATATTGAGCACAACCGTTGACCCGAGTTGAATGCGATCCGCGTCCGTTTCGTCTTTTTCAATCACGATCATGTTTTTCAGTTTCTCTTTGATAATCGTCATTCTCGATGCCAGATTACGCATACGGTGTTTTGCTTCCTGGTACTCCGCGTTTTCCGAGAAATCCCCAAGCTCACCAGTCGTCTGTGTGTCTTTTACCGCCTGTTTGTGCTGGACTTCAAGATCAACCAGTTGATGCTCGAGTTTCTCAAGCCCGGCTTTTGTGAGGTACACAGGACCATCATCGCCCTTCAGCTGATTGTTATCCAGTTCTTTTTTTCGAGTTGGGAGACGCATATGGGGGAAGTATAGCAGAAGGGCGAAGAAGGCGGAAAGGGCGAATAACAACATAAGCGTTTATTTTCTTAGCCTTTTCCGCCCTCTCCGCCCTTTCCGCCTTTCATCTCTCCCCCTTGACATCTTTCCGTCGATCCATTGACAAAATCCGGTATTTGGTGTATAGTGCAGCCAAGCAAAAGTAAGCCACACAAACGCGGAGATTCGTCGAATTTCGCAAAGCGGCCATAATTTGCGGATAAATCACATGAAGTCAGACATTATGATGGGAACCATCAAAACAATGACAGAAAAGGGATTTGGATTCATCACACCAGACGATGGTGGTAAGGATCTTTTCTTTCACTCTTCTGCATTAGTTGACGTTCAATACAATGATCTTTCTGTTGGAGACAAAGTTTCTTTTGAAACTGAAGCTTCTGACAAAGGACCACGTGCTGTAAACGTTCAACAAGCGTAATAGCTTGAAAACAAAAACACCTGATTCGTCAGGTGTTTTTGTTTTTGCTATACTTTGATCATATGCCCACTCTAAAACATTCGTCCGCTGCCAAAGATGTGTTTTCGTATCTTCTTATGATCGCCATGCTTTATGTTGGTGTGATCAGCTTCGTCGGATTGCTTTGGCAATACGTAGAGGTGAAGTTTCCCGATGCATTAAATTTTTACTACTCGGGTGCTTCCGGCGCGATTCGAGGATATATTTCCGCGCTTCTCATTGTCTGGCCAGTCATGATTTTTATGACGTGGCTTATTGGCAAAGATTTGCGACAAGATCCTCACAAAAAAGACTCTCGCATTCGCAAATGGCTTTTGTATCTCACATTATTCCTTGCATCAATCACCATCATTGTTGATTTGATCACACTCATCAACAGTTTTTTGAGCGGAGAGATTACAACGCGATTTGTTCTCAAAGTTCTCGTAGTTCTTGTGGTTGCAGCCGCCGTGTTTGCCTACTACCTCTGGGAGCTTCGCCGTGATCCCTCGAAGAAGACTCACGTGACACGCATGGCAGCCATTGCAAGTGCAGTGGTTGTGCTTGCAGCGATTGTCGCAGGATTTTTTATCATCGGAAGTCCCGCAAAGCAACGTGCCATGAGATTTGATGATCAGCGCGTGCAAGATCTTCAAATGATTCAATCGAACATCATTAATCATTGGACACAAAAATCCAAGATCCCTGCGCAGTTATCAGAACTCACCGACTCACTCTCGGGTTTTACTCCGCCTCTGGATCCAAGTACAAAGCAACCTTATGAGTATTTTGTAAAAGGTGATCTTAAATTCGAGTTGTGCGCAACGTTCACGTACTCATCTGAAACAAACTCACTTAGCAAATATCCTGCAGTCCCTATGCGATACGGAGAGTCCTTCATGGATAACTGGTCTCATGGCGGCGGCCGCATTTGTTTCGAACGCACCATTGACCCGGAACTGTATCGGCCAGTGACAGAAAAGATGCCGCCAGCCGTTCCAATCCAGTAACAAAAAATCCTCGAGATCAACTCGAGGATTTTGTTTATGATAACGCTTTCTTACGAAGCGCTCCGAGGTCGAGTTCGTTGTTGAACGAGATCGATTTGAGAAACTCTGTGTCGTGACTGACTACGATCATCGCACCTTTGAAATTCTGCAACGCTTGTGCGATCACAGGCAAATGGCGGAAGTTTACGTGGTTGGTTGGCTCGTCGAGAATCAATAAGTTTGGTTTTTGAATGACGAAGCGAGCGAAACAGAGAAGGGCCTTTTGTCCTTCCGAAAGCGCGCCGACTCGTGTTTGCATGGTTTCTCCTCGAAGTAAAAAGCGACCTGCGGTTCCGTAAACGGTTTCATCATCTCCAACGGCCATGACGGATTTGAGAGATTCGAATGCTGTTTGCGAGAAGTCGAGTCCGGAGAAGTCTTGTTCGTAGTATCCAACGATCACATCGGCTGGGATAAACACACCTTCTTCTGTGCGTGTCGCGAGTCGCTTCAGCAATGTGGTCTTTCCAATTCCGTTTGGACCTTTGAGAAGTAATCGATCTCCGCGGCGTAGTTTGAGTTCGACAGGGCAGTGAATCGCCTCGCCTTGATTCCAAACACCCACGGACGAGACATCGACGATTGGATCTTTGTATTCTGTCGCTTCGATGTCGAAGCGAACGATCGTTTTGTCATCTTGTTTCACGTCCACCATGTTGGATTCATCCTCTTCAATTTCTTCTTTCAACTTTGCAGCAAGCTTACGCATTTTTCCTCCTTTGTTTGCAAAGAAGTTTACTTTTTCTTTTCGATCTTGAATGTTCTTGAGCAACTGAGCGTTCTTGCGCTCTTCGGCTTCGATACGTGATTTGATTTGTTCGACCACGTCATAGTAGTCGCCTTGGTAGGAGTCCACTTCTTGTTTTTGCGCGTCGAGATAGATGACGCTATCGGTAAATGTGTTTAAGAAGTCTGCATCGTGGGAAATAACGATCACGGTTTTCTCATACATCATGAGGAAGGTGATGAGGTGACCAATGCCGTCCTCATCGAGATTGTTCGTTGGCTCGTCGAGAAGGAGAATGTCCGGTTTTTGGATGAGGGCGTAGGCGAGGAGGAGACGAGCTTGTTGTCCTCCACTCAGACGATTGATGGTGATTTTGTGATCAAGAGGATAGTTTACCGCTTCGAGAGCTTGATCAATGAGAGCCGGCAGATTTCGTGGTCTCTCCGCAAATGCTGTTGCGAAGTAATCTTCGACCGTCATTTCGAGATATGAGCGATCCATGACTTGTTTTGCAATTCCAATCTTTGCCCCCTGTTTGATATGAACTTGTCCCTTGAGGGGTTTTGCATCTCCAAGCATCAAATGAAAAATCGTTGATTTCCCAGCACCATTTTGTCCCATGAGTGTGACTTTGGCATTTTCGCGAATAGAAAAATTCACGTCTTTCAGAAGCGTGTTTTTTTCATGATAACCAAACGTAACGTTATCAAATCGGACAATGACATTTCCGTGGTCGGACATAGGGGTGTATTTAAATTCGTTCGAATTATATAGGAATAGATCGAAAAGTCAACGGATGGATACAAAAAAGCAGCCTTTAGGAGACTGCGTGAAGAAGCTGAATGGGTTCGCTGTGCGTGATGGTGAGGATGTGTGTTGGATGCTGTTCAGAAACGGGCCAGGTATGCAGATCGCCATCCACAAGGAGGCGCGGGTCTTTTGTTTTAACAACGACATGTTCCGCGTCGGCGTTGAACATGTGCAGATCCGTGAGCGGTGAAGCCCAGCCATTCCAAACGAGCGGGACACTTGCCGCAAGCGATGCAAGGTTTCCCGAGTAGACCATGGCTGAAAACGATGCGTGGTTGGGAGGTGACAGAAACGGCCGACAGCCCGGTAGAAACTCTGGGACAGTACCGAACATGAATGCAGCGTATTCCTCAACTCCGAGATTGTTGTGATTGATCGTAATGTCACCCCTGGTGGGTTTGATGCGACCATGGCGGCCATGAATCATGTTTTTGGCAAAATCTGCGACCATGGCGCCGATCAGCTTCACTACATCCGCCATATCACCTTTGCCAACCTCTTCGTACCATTCCACCGCATCACAGAGAATCCCGTTTGCAACAACCGCGGCAAAGCGTGTCTCATTTGAAGTCGAATGATGAATACGAATGGACTTCCAGGGTTCTGAAACAGTTTCGATATCTCCAGAAAAGATTTTCGCAAGATTCACAGACGGATCCGTGCTTTTCAGACCAACGAATTTGGTCATGAAATTGAATTGCCCGCCACCAACCGGCATAAGGCGCGGTCGATTTTCCGCGGGCAATGTCATCACCCAATTCAAGACTTGATTGAACGTTCCGTCTCCACCAACGATGTAGACCGTCACATCCGCAAGACCTCGAACGTCTCCCAAGGCTTTCATGGTTTTAATCAGTTCATCAACAGATTGCGGCTCAATCACCGACGCGGGTCGTCGCACAAGCGAGCGCAAGCGCGTACGAAGCGTTCGATCTTTCCGCATATGCCTCGCAAACGGATTCATGACAATGAGATGATCCATTGTGTTCTCCTATGAATGAGATGAACTGAGGGTATGCAATTTTTGTCTCATTGTCAACGATCTTGTATGATCGATTCATATGCCAAAGATGGAAAATCCAAATCTCACAGCCGAACAAAAGAACATCTGTTTTTTGAAAGGAACCGAGCCGCCATTCTCCGGTAAATATGTTGATTTCCACGAGAACGGCATGTTCACCTGTGTGAATTGTGGGCAAACGCTGTTCTCCTCGGACACAAAGTTTGATTCTGGGTCTGGTTGGCCGAGCTTCTCGGACGTTGTTGACCAAGGGCACGTGAAGCTCTCGGACGATACGACGATGGGAATGCGTCGTACGGAAGTGACATGCGCAAATTGCGGTGCGCACCTCGGACATGTCTTTGACGATGGTCCGGGTCCAACAGGGAAGCGCTACTGCATTAATTCGCTGGCACTGGATTTCAAAAACAAAACCATCGACATTTAATCGATGGTTTTGTTTTTCGTTTTATACGCGATTCATTGGGCGTGGATTATGACCTTGATATCCTTGTCCACCACCTTGGCGTTTTCGGTCGTATGGCTTGTGTTGTGTGCGGGGCTTGTCTGTCGATGTTGTTCCCGTCGCACCTTCTTTTTTCACATCTTTATATTGATAAACTTTTTCTTTTGGTTTTCCGCCATAAGATCCTCCTCGAGAACTACCATGTGAGCTGCCACCTCGAGAATGTCCAAATGAACTTCCGCCTCGAGAAGATCCACCACCGAATCCTCCGCGACCACCTCGTTGAAATGACCCTCTGCGGTCACCACGTTCTGGTTCATAGACCGGAGCCGCGCGATGAGGGGGGAGTTCTGGAGTTGGTAAGACGTTCAGCTTTGTGCGAATCAAACGTTCAATGATTCTGAGATCATTTTTCTGATCTGGCGTTGCAAATGAAATGGCTTTTCCCGTGCGCCCTGCGCGACCCGTGCGTCCGATACGGTGAACGTAATCTTCTGCTTGGTCTGGAAGATCAAAGTTGATCACGAGTTCGATGTTTGTCACATCGATTCCGCGTGAAGCAATATCGGTTGCGACAAGCACGCGCACTTTTCCGGATTTGAATCCGGCGAGCGCCATCTTGCGTTGGTTTAATGATTTGTTCGAGTGAATTTCGGAAACAGTATGTCCCATTTTTTCAATCGCATGTGTGATTTTTTTTGCGCCATGTTTCGTTCGACTGAATACGAGAACAGATCCTTTATAATCGACGAGGACCTTGTCGAGAAGACGTAATTTGTCACCCTTTCCAACCATGAAGAATTCTTGTTCAACATTTTCATTCGCGGTTCCTTGACGAGCCATTTCGATACGAAGTGGTTTCTTCATGTACTTTTCCGCAATCTGCGAAATTTTTTCTGGCATCGTTGCGGAGAACAACATGGTTTGGCGTTCTTTTGGAACGGCCGCAAGGATTTTTTTGATTTGTGGTTCAAATCCCATGTCGAGCATTCTGTCTGCTTCATCGAGCACCAAAACTTTTACGTTTTGAAGACCAAGAATTTTTTGCTCCATGTGATCAAGTAAACGTCCTGGAGTTGCCACAATAACGTGTGGCTTATTGCGAAGTGCCTTAATTTGTAAACTCATGGCCGCACCTCCAATAAGAACGGCTGTGCGAAGTCCGAATGGCTTGCTGAGTTTTTGAAGGGTCTCTTCAACCTGCAAAGCGAGCTCGCGTGTTGGTAACAAAACAAGTCCCTGACCTTTGTTGATCGAGATTTGCTGCATCATTGGAATGGAAAACGCGAGTGTTTTTCCGGTTCCTGTTTGGGCGATTCCAATCAAATCCTCGCCCGTTGCGCCGATCGGAATCGCTTTTTCTTGAATGGGGGTTGGATGGTGAAATCCAATTTTACTCAAGTGGGTAAGGAGATCTGGAAAGATCCCGAGGCCGTCAAAAGACGGTTTTTGTGTCTCTGTCATATAGTAAGGCAACCAAAGTCGAGCAAGGAGCCCAAAAAGGGACCAGGCGCTTAGGAAGCGTTAAAAAAATTACGACCCGTTTTTCCATCAGGTCGTAAAATAGACAAGAGGCCACGAGTCATGCTCGAAATAAAGTCGAGCGAAATTATGCTGAAAGACTATCAGGAAAATGGGGTTCTGTCAATCGATTCGCATGTGTTTTGAAGAATCATTGACATTTTGTCTTATTTCGTGTAGATTTTTTTCTCCATCAATGTTGATTGGAGAAAGGGAGAAACAGATGCAGAAAGGATTGATTGTTGGTTTGATTCTTCTTGTCACAGGAATTCTGAGCGCGTGGACCTACAACAAAGCCGTTGGGTTTGCCATCTTTGTTGGCTCTGAGGAAGGCGCGATTGAGAACTTGGAGAAGTACTCAAAAGAGATGAACTACAAGCTTCTTGGAAAGAGTTGTGCGGAGACGGATTCCGATCGTGACGGGTACATTACCTGCACAGGTCGGTTTCAAGGAGCTGACAACGCACCCGAGTTCAAGGAACTGCTCGACTGCGGTTCTGGTGCCTGGGGAGCGCGAACGGGTGGTTGTAAGCCCAAGTTCGCCCCGTATCCGCCAACCATGCAGCAGCTTCCGGCGCCCACGCCTTCAGCCCCTGCAAAGCCTGAATCGAGGTGATTATGAAACGTTTGTTTTTTCTCATTTTCATTTTTACGGCAAGTAATCTTGCCTGCGAGAACAAGCCTATCCCATCGAATGTGACGGCACAATCAAACATTCGGCGATACGTGTTGGGAACACAACTTCAAATCGTCATGATTAGTTGTAATGAAGATTCATTGACGGAAGGGAATCACGTCTATTGCGACGCGTACGTGCGAGATGCACATGAAGGGGATCAAAAAATTGTGCGTGTGCGATGCGATCGGACGATACAAGCTCGCAAGCATCAACCGCATCATGAATCTTTTGGCTGCGTTCTCAATATGCCGCCAACGTGAGACTTCTTAAACGAGCATTCGAGCTCGTTTTTTCTTTTTATTCCTTACTTATTTTTTGAGAAAAATAAAATTTTCAAAACGCGGATCCCTGTCATACAGCTCCGTAAAATATTCACCGTTGCATTCGAATGGATTGGCGTCACGTTCCGCTTTTGAAATGATGAATTCACTTCGATTCTTGATGCCAAATTTTTGATAATTCATGAAGAGGGAATCCGGCATCACCTCAAAATATGAAATGAACGTATTCCAATTTTTCATAATGGCGATATCGGTATTTTGATATTGTGAAATCACACCAATGTTTTCTCCTGCCTTCACAATGGAACCTTTTTTCATGCTTGAGAGCGGATAGATGTGAAAAAGTCGAACCATGAAATCTGGATTTGCTTTTGGTCTTAGGTAGATTTGTTCACCAAAATCCGTTCGCTCTGATTCGATACTTACAATTTTTCCGTCAACGGGACTAAAGATAAGAATATCTGTTTTCCCATCGGGTTTTGGTGGCAAACCATGGTTTTGATTGATCCATTTCTCAATTTCTTCCGGACGAAAAAGATTGTAGTAATGTTTCATGCTTCGACATGTTTCTCCGGAGCCTTTAGAAAAATCATGTCCACTTCCCGAGCGGAATTTTGAAATTGAAGCGACTTTTTCTAGATCAATAAAATCTGCTTGGATAAATTGGGGGAGTATTTCTTTTGTCTTCACGTAATTTTGTTTCGTTTGTCCAATGAAAATAAAAACAATAACAACAACAGGAATGCAAATCAGCAAAGCGTTGCGATGTATTTTCATAAACATTTATTATCGAATCGATTGATATCCACCCGCAACACCCCTCTTCGAGAGGACAATTTGCCACAACTGGTTTCTGCGAGAGCGAAATGATCCGGCGCACGTGAGCAGATAGAATTTCCACATGCGATAGAAACGTTCATCGTACTGCTCGTTGAGTGTTGGCCACGCCTTCTCGAAGTTCTGAAACCAATGCATGAGTGTTGTGTCGTAATCTACGCTGAAATTATGAATGTCTTCGACGACAAACAATTTTTCGACGGACTTTGTGATTTGCGCGAGAGAGGGAAGCATGGAATTTGGGAAAATGTATTTTTCGATCCATGGATCTGTGGACATGACGGATTGTGTTGTCCCGATCGTGTGCAGGAGAAATAATCCATCATCTTTTAAGCAACGTTCCGCAACTTCCATGTATGAACGATAATTTTTGTATCCAACGTGTTCAAACATGCCAAGCGAGACGATGTGATCAAATTTTTCGTTGACATCACGATAGTCTTGATAACGCAATTCGACGTCGAGGCTCTCGCACGCTTTTTTTCCAAGCGCGAGTTGTTCACGCGACACAGTAATTCCAACGACGCTCGCACCATATTTTTCTGCAGCAAATTTTGCAAAGCTCCCCCAGCCACAACCTATGTCGAGAACGCGATCGCCGGCTTTGAGACCAATCTTTTTGCAAACAAGATCTAATTTCGCTTCCTGTGCAGAGTCTAGATCTGTTGCATCTTTCCAATAGCCACAGGTATAAACCATGCGCTTGTCGAGCATGGCTTTATAAAGCTCATTTCCAACGTCGTAATGTTCCTCTCCAATTTTGTACGCTCGCTTTCCCGCCTGCCGATTCATAAGCGAGGAAGCAAGAAGAAGTCCGATCTCTTTCCAGTTCGTTTTCAATCGACGCGTGACATCAATCGAAAAAAGTCGGGTGATGAGTTCATCGATGGCATCGCATTCCCACCAGCCGTCCATGTAGCTTTCGCCGAAGCCGAGCGAGCCTTGGGTGAGAACACGGTTATAGAATGCTTCGTTTTTGACTTGGATGTCCCACGGATTTGTTCCGTTGAGGGTGATTCCGCTGCCATCTAGGAGCGTCTGAATTTGTGATTGAGTTTGTGAAGGCATATGGTTTATAGAATAGAAATACTCTACCATATCTTGGCGATGTGCAACCATTTTAGGTAAAATGCGATGTAAATATTGAATTCAATTTCATTTTTATGTTTTTCAATAAAAAAGACTTTTTTCGAGACGGAGACGGCCGATCGTTTTTATTTGGTTTACTTGGTGGGGTGTGTGGCAGCATTGCCGTAAGCGTCGTGGTTCTTGTGGTTGCGCAGAACCTTGTTGTAAAGTTTCGGCCTTTTTTGCAATCCGTTTCACGACCCATGTCAGTGATTCCTGTTTTTTCTGGAATGGATGATTCAACAAAAAAAAGTAAACCTGCGGAAAAAACTCCTGCCCCTGTGCGTCCTTTGGATGTTAGTGAAATTGTTGCGAAGGTGAATCCGGCGGTTGTGTCTATTGTGATCACAAAAGATGTTCCTGTCATGGAGCAGTATTTTGTGAATCCATTTGGAGAAAATAGCCCATTCGGAAATTTTCAAGTTCCGCGCTATCGTCAGAATGGGACAGAATCAAAAGAAGTGGGAGGGGGATCCGGTTTTCTTATTTCTGCAGACGGATACATTGTGAGTAATGCACACGTCGTTAATGATTCGACGGCAAAATACACCGTCTTTTTGAATGGAGGAAAAAAATATGATGCACGCGTCATTGCACTTGATGATGGATTGGACATTGCTCTTTTGAAAATTGAAGAAAAGAATTTGCCGTTTGCGGAGTTTGGTGACTCAGACTCATTGAAACTTGGACAATCTGTTGTCGCTATTGGAAACGCGCTTGGGGAATTTAGAAATACGGTTTCAACAGGTGTGGTCTCAGGTCTTTCACGATCCATCACTGCGCAAAACAGTGCGACATCAGAAAATTTGGATCATCTTATTCAGACCGATGCCGCCATCAACCCAGGAAATTCCGGTGGACCTCTCATTAACATGGAAGGAAAAGTCGTTGGAGTAAACGTGGCCGTTGCACAAGGTTCAGAAAATGTTGGATTCGCCCTTGCGGCAAACATGATTAAACAATCCATCGAATCCATGAAAGTGAATGGCCGAACGATTCGTCCATTTCTTGGAATTCGTTATTTACCAGTTACTGAGGCATTAAAAAAACAAAATCAACTGACGGTAGATTACGGTGTCCTTGTTGTTCGAGGAGAAAAGCAAACGGATTTAGCGGTGATTCCAGGATCGCCGGCAAATAAAGCTGGAATCGTAGAGTACGATATTATTTTGGAAGCTGACGGAAAAAAGATTGACGTGGAGCATCCACTCACAACGTATATTCGTCAAAAGAAGGTTGGTGAAACATTGAAGTTGAAGGTGCTCCATGGAGGGGAACAAAAGGATGTAAATGTGATCCTTGAGGAAGCGAAATAAAAAACCTCCGTGTCATTTGACAATACGGAGGGAAGAGGAAGATTTCCGACGAGCCGCCGCAGCTTTTCGAAGTGCAACAGCTTTTTTGTAGCCGAGCCATGCATGGCCGGCAAGGGAGAGAATGCCGATGATGAGTGCGGTTCCGATCAAGATGTTTGCGCACAGAACGCGAAATGGTCCCATAAGAAGGAGAGCGAGTGCCGCAACTGTTGCGACCTCAACCCAGATCTTGTATTTGCCAAATCGATTCGCTGAGCCCTTTCCTGCAATTTCGAATGCGCGTCTGATGGCGCGAAAACGAATAAGCGTGAGTAAGAGCGCAACAAAGAGGCTAAACAATAAATAGAGGTGTTCGACTGTATTCCATCCAAGCGGAAAGACTGTCACGAAGTACAGAATTTTGTCGCTGAGTGGGTCAAGCACTCCACCGTAATGGGAAGATCCTTGCAGATTCAACCGCTTTGAGAATGGGAGATTGTATTCATCGCTCTCAGATGTTCTTGGTCGAGCGTGTTTTGGAATTTTGTCTCTGTCATCCTGGAAACGTGCAAGCGCTCCATCGAAGGCATCGAGGAGAGCGGCCCAAATGTAAAAGAGTCCGCCGGCCGTCATGCACAAGAGCCAAATCAATGCATCACGATGCAATGATTGGATGGCAAAGGCGGAAACCGTGAGAAACGGTGAGAAGAATAACAGACGTGATGTTGTCACCAGCATATCATTCTTCTTATGGTAGAAATTCCACAGCTCATGACTCATGTAAAGAAGGGCTGTGCCGAGTGTTCCCCAGAGCCATAGTGTGAAATCTTGATTCTTATTCACGAAGAGATTCGCGATAAAGAAACAAAGCAAAGTCGGGACGGCGAGAATGATTCGCCACACAGTAAGCCAGTTGGGTGTTGTCTCAATATCGTCAAATCGTTTTGCAACACGATCTGCAAATTTTCTGTCGACGATGTCTTGGTCTTCAAGCAGATCTGCAACCTTCCGGTCGTCTTGGTCCATCCGGGTACCTCCATCCAAGAGGTCGAAACTGTAACAAAAAAAACTCTTTTCGTCAATATTCAATCTTGAAAAAAAGTTGTATACTGAACGCAATCTGTTTATTTATTAACGAACGCATTGACGTTCAATCGGGCAGAGAGAATTTCTGTCCTTACCCTTATGTCCTTCTTTCCAACCTGGCGGGAAAATCCACTTTTCACCGTCGCCCTTTCACTTGTATGCCTTTCTCTTGTTATTTTTCTTGGTGTTAAATCCTCTCTTTTGAATAAGCCGTTACCTTTAGAACACACGATTTTTGTTGAGGGTGTCGGAAAAGCCACGATGTCTCCAGACATTGCGGTCATGACGTTTGGAATTTCTTCCACGGGGAAAACAGTTTCTGAGGCGCAAAAGCAAAATTCAACGCTCATGAATACGCTTATTGAAAAAATAAAAAAAGCAGGTGTTCTGGAAGCAGATTTGCAAACAAAAGATTACAGCGCGTATGAGAAAACGGAATGGAATCCGGAGACACAAAAATCTGAAAGCACCGGATGGGTGGTTTCACAGTCCCTTGCGGTAAAGATTCGAGATGTCCAAAAGATTTCAACGATTGTAGAAATTGCCGGACAAAACGGATCTACATCCATTAGTGGACCCACATTTACCGTTGATGATCAAACGGCTTATGAAGCAACCGCGCGCGCAAAAGCTCTTGCGGATGCAAAACAAAAAGCAGAAGCCATTGTGAAGGCGCTCGGACTGAAGATTGAACGTGTTGTGAGTTACAGCGAATATAAAGAAGATGGAGGTGGACCGGTTCCGTATTTTGCCGATAAAGGCATCGGCGGAGGAATGGCGTCGAGTGCTCCTTCTATCCAATCAGGAACACAGGAATTACGCCTTCACGTAACCGTCACCTATCTTCTTTCAAACTAGGCTAAAAAAGACTCCGAAAACGGAGTCTTTTCAATATTCGCATCAAAAACAGGTTGTGCTATACTGTCGGACGTTATCGAGTAGATAGAAACGCTCAAGTGATTGGGCTTAAGAAATGGAAATGAATTGTTGATATGAAACGTATTTCGAAAGTGATCGGACTCGTTGGATTGATTGCTGTGCTTGGATTTGGATGTAGTCGTGTCATCAAACCAACAGAAGAAAATAAACAAGACATTGATCGCGCAGCCATTCTACTCGAAGCAAAAAAGCAGGGTCTTATTATGGACACGGGCGAAATTCAACATATGCAGGATCCTGCCGTGTTGATTGTGGATGAAAAAAAACTCACGACTCCAGATTGGGAATTGTTAAACGGCGTTGATTTCAAAAATTGGAAAGCAGCGGCCCTTGCGGATGTAACGGGTGGAACAAGTTATGGTCTTGTGCACCTGAATTTTTCGCAAGGAAAATTTCAGGTTGCGGCAACCTTTGGTGATCTACCAGAAACAACGAATGGATCTTCGTATCAAGCATGGCTCGTGAAACGGGGTGATGGGATGAAGGTTTTGAATTTGGGTGAGTTGAATGCGATTGGAAAAATCATGACGCTTACCTATGCATCAAAAATGGATTTGAGCGAATATGATTTTTTTGTCGTAACACTTCAGACAGCAAACGCAACGGTTCCCGGAGAACATTTACTCGAAGGAGTCGTTCGATAAAGAAACAAGTGAAAACAAAAAAGCCCGACAATGTGTCAGGGCTTTTTTTTACCACGTCACTCGCGAGTGACGTGGTTTATTTTGCTGCAGCTTTAGCGAGGCGAACAGCTTTCTGCCTGCGGTTACTTGCAAGCTGGACTTTGCGTTCCGCCTTCCATTTGGTGCGAATCATTTTTCGTTTTGCCATAGATAAATTTAATCTGGATTTGTAGGGGTAGGTCTCGTGCCTACCCATGTATGAACAAAGGAAGGATACGATTTATGGATAATTTTGTCAAGAATTTTGCTCTGCGTGCGTAATAACGATTGATCGTGTATAATTTGAACATTATGAACGGCTATTTGCTTACAACACAACCGCTCCTCCGCATTTTTTTCCTGGAACCAGGAACTATTTTATTTGGATGTTTGCTCATGCTCATGAGCGCCGCCCTTGTGTTGTCGTTTCTTGTGAAATTGAGTTCCTTGATCACAAGCGCACTTCTTGGATTTCTTGTGCTGATTCACCTCACATTGGACGGAATTCTTGCGTTTGATTTGATTGGAAGTGTGACGCGTCTTTATGAAGATTCTTCCACGGGCGTTATTTCCGAATTATTTTCAACACATCGTTGGTTACTCATTCAGATTCCCATCTTATTTACGATCGTCGCTATTTTGCTGCTTTCTGTTTGTCACGGTCATGAAAAAGAGCCACATGCAAAGACGTATGTTTTTGCCATGCAATTTTGTGTGATCGTGAGTTTTCTCACGGTTCTTGTCATTGGATTTGAGTCATTGATTTGATCGTATGTTTCATCATCTGTTCAAAAATCGCTTTCATGAATCCATCGCATGCGCCGCGCTTCTTGCGGGGGCTCTGACACTTCAGGTCATGTGGATTGTAAATTTATTGGTCGTGCGCATTCCCTTTATTGCACGACTCTACACAATCATTCCATCGGTTGGACCCATTTCCGGAATGTATTTGAAAGCGATTGGAACGTTCGTGTTTGTCTTTTTGATTGCTGGTTGGTATTGGCGTGGAAAAGACTGCTCTCATCATCGTAAATCCCTTCTCTCGTTTTTTCTGTTTTCCACACTCATCTTTTTTGTGATGACGCTTCCGTTCGTGTATTCGTTCTCTGTTCGGTTTGAATAATTTAGCGAACACGGGTAAGCTCTCACAAAGCTTATTTTTTTTCTGTTTTATGGAAATTCGCATCAAAAAATCCGATCTCGTTTCAGAAACAAGTGATGTTCTTGTTTTGGGTGTTTATCAAGATAAACAATCGTTTGAGCATTCAGCGTCCTCGAAAAAAATCGACGAACTTCTTGAAGGGCTCCTCACACAAATCGCCAAAGAAGAATCGTTTCACGGAAAAGCGAATCAGATTCTTTGGGCACGATCAAATGACGCGTTTGCTTCAAAGCGTTTATTGCTCGTGGGGCTCGGAAAAAAAGAGGAGTGTACCCTTGAAACCATTCGCCAAGCAGCTGCCATTGCTTTGAGCGCGATAAAACAAACGACGGCGAAGTCTGCTGTTTGTTTGTTGCTTGGTGATGTCTCAGATGTACGAGAACGCACGCATGCAATGATTGAGGGGATTCGTTTGGCAGATTATGGATTTGGTCGATACAAAAAAGAGAAAAAGACGCATTTGAAATCCCTCGATCTTCTCGTTGAGGATGGACGCGATGTGATTGCGGCAAAGAAGGGAATGGAACTCGCAGAGCAATTCGTCAAAGGAACGCTTTTTGTGCGAGACCTCGTCAACACTCCAGGATTGCATATGGCACCGCAACATCTCGTCGATGAGGCAAAATTAATTGCAAAGAATAACAAACAAATCAAAGTAAAAGTTTTTGATGAAGAAAAACTCGCAAAAATGGGTGCAGGTGGAATTTTGTGCGTCTCACAAGGATCGGACCATCCGTCGTTCCTCGTTCACATGACCTACACACCCGCAACGAAGTCAAAGAAGCGCATTGCGCTTGTTGGAAAAGGTGTCACGTTTGATTCTGGCGGTCTCTCGCTCAAGCCAGCGGATTACATGATGACCATGAAATGTGACATGGCCGGCGCTGCGGATGTTCTCGGAGTCTTCGCCGTTATCGCGGCAATCGCACCAAAGGTTGAAGTTCATGGAATTTTTGCGACCGTCGAGAATATGCCTTCCGGAAATGCTATTCGTCCGGGAGATGTGATTGAGATTATGAACAAGAAGACCGTCGAAGTGTTGAACACAGATGCCGAAGGACGACTCATCCTCGCGGACGCACTTGTGTATGCAACGCGACAGAAACCTGACGCAATTATTGATCTTGCAACACTCACAGGTGCATGTGTTGTCGCGCTCGGTGAGGAAATCACAGGAGTGATGTCGAATACCCCCGCACTCTCGAATGCATTATTGACAGCGGCCGCATCGGCCGGAGAGAAAATGTGGGAGTTGCCGCTCGAGAAAAATTATCGCAAATTGATTCAGGGTGATATTGCCGACATCAAAAATATCGGCGGTCGATACGGTGGAGCGTTGACCGCGGGTCTCTTCCTCCAAGAATTCGTCGATAAAACTCCATGGGCTCACCTCGATATTGCTGGCCCTGCATTTGCGGAGCGCGATATCAATGCGTATGAGAAAAAGGGGGCAACAGGTCACGGAGTTCGAACATTATTGAAATATTTACTTTCCATCTAAGCTTCTTGAAAACGATAACATTGATTTCTTGCGCTCAACCTTTATGCGCTTATCCGATAAACAATTTTCAAAACTCGTTCTCGTGTGCACAAACGAAAAACCAGATGGGCGTCCATGCTGTGCACAAAAAGCATCGTCTGAGCTTTATCATGCATTGAAACTCGCGGTCGCAGGCATGGATCCAACGATTCGCGTTTCGAAAACAGGCTGTCTCGGCAACTGCGAATCCGGCGCAACCGTCGCGATCATGCCGAAGAATGTGTACCTCGGCGAGGTGAGGGAATCGGATATTCCTGAGATCCTCGAAATGCTTAAGTAAACAAAAAATATCGCGAAATCATCGCGATGTTTTTTGTTTATGCCTTTCCAAGCGTCTTTCCTCCATCTGCCCATTCCATTGGACAAAGCTCGCCCGTCTGTAGTGCTTTCAAGACGCGAATGGTTTCGGTGACCGAGCGGCCGACAGAACCTGAACTTATAAGTGCGTATCGAACAACGCCTTCTGGATCGATGATGAAACTTCCACGTTCTGCGAGGCCGTCGACTTCGTTATAGACATCATAGGCCTTTGCGATTGCATGCGTATTGTCGGCAAGAATTGGGTAGTCAACATCCGGAAGATCTTTCTCGAACCAATTTTTGTGTGACCATTCCGAGTCTGTGGAACATGCGAGAACCTCTGCATTGAGTGCCTCAAATTCGCTCTTGTGTTGTGCAAACCCTTTTAATTCTGTCGGACAGATGAATGTAAAATCTCGCGGATAAAAGAAGAACACGAGCCACTTGTCTTTGTAATCACCAAGACTGATTTTTACAAAATCAGACGCGCCTTTTTTATACGCAATGTTTTTTTCGAATGATGGGGCTGGTTGTGAAATACGAATCATAGCGAGATGTTAGGACAAGTTAAACGATCGAACTTTCTCGAAAAGTGTATTTGCGGCACTCCAATTTAAGTTCTTCCAAAAATCGGCAATGTACGCTGGACGATCAGAACCGTAGTCGATGAAGTACGCGTGTTCATACACATCGAGAACCAGAATCGGGACGCATCCCCACACACCGCCTTGATTGTGAGAATCACATCCGTAAATTTTTAATCGGCCGAGCTGCATGTCCCACGCAAGAACAACCCATCCGCGTACGGCCATGCCGGTTGCGGAGAAGAACGCGATGAATTTTTTAAGGGAGCCGTATTTTTCGACGAGCGCATCGACGAGGGATCCGCTTGCGGCACCGTCTCCGCCGAGAACGTTGAAATAATACTCGTGCAGGTAAACTCCATTCACCGTAAATGTTTCCGCCATGCGAAGCGCGCGCAGTTCAGAGAAACTTTGGTTCGCCTTGTCGAGACCTGTTCCACTTGCATTTATCTCTTTGAGTTTTTCGGCGATTTCCTTCATTTTGTTCACGTACCCGACATAGAGCTTGTCATGGTGAATCGCCATGGTTTTGTCAGATATTCCAGTCAGTGATTTGTTGAACGGGAGTGGTTTTGGTTCGTATTGCGTTGCAGAGGACATAAATTTATACGAATTTACGAATGAGATGCTACAATAGTAGCCGATCGAACATGATCAGACAATATGCGTCACAAGCGCCCGTTTCCAAAATTTCCTGCGTTTTTATGCCTTGTCGTTATCGCTGTGGTTGTTTTGCAATATCGTGCATATCGATCAGTATCTTCGCCAATTCTTGATTCCTCGAACATTATTTCTGGAACAATCTTGAAAGATGGTGTGCCGGCGATTGATAAGCCAACGTTTGAATCCGTAAACGTCGCGGATCAGTATTTGAATAATGATGGGCTTGGCATCACGGTTTCTGTAAATGGAGTTTCCAGATTTTACCCATATCAGATTCTGGTTTGGCATCATGTCGTGAACGATGTCATTGCGGGACAGCCTCTTCTCATTACGTACAATCCGTTTGCCATGAGCGGCGCGGCTTATCAACGAACCACTCAAGGTACGGTTTTGGATTTTGGACTTTCCGACAAACTCGCAAACAGCAATCTTTTGTTGTATGATCGCGCCACACATTCTTTGTGGGATCCAATGACACATAAGGCTCTTGAAGGAGAAATGAAAGGGATCACGCTCACCCGTTATCCTTCGACCGTGATGACATGGAATACATTCAAAGCGTTTCGCTCGAATGGTCAGGTGCTTTCTCGAAACACAGGTTACTCACGAGATTATACACATGACCCATACGGAGATTATTTGTACACGCAGAAAATTTTGTTTCCGGTTGCGCATAAAGATGATCGACTTGCAGCCAAGGCACTTGTGTATGGGATCGAATGGAATCAAAAACAGAAAGCATATCCAGTGACGCTTCTCGAGAAACAATCGACCATTCGTGATTCGATCGACAGAACAAACATATCGATCGAGGACGATGCAACGTCAGGCGTTGTCCACGCGTATCAACTCGACGCAAGCGGAAATCATCAGAATGAGATTCCTGTAACGCCGTCGTTCTGGTTTGCCTGGGCAAGCGCGTTTCCGGGGACGGATTTATTTAACTAGAATTATGTTGGGAAAACTCTTCATCGTCGCCACTCCGATCGGGAATCTTTCGGATATCACGGATCGTGCGAAACAAACATTCGAGATGGTCGACGCGATTTTGTGCGAGGATACACGCGTCACGCAGAATCTTTTGCGTTCGATTCATGTTTCAAAACCGCTTGTTGCGTATCATCAGCATTCGGATGATCTTCGCGTAAAAGATATTTCGAAGATGCTCGAGGAAGGCAAGTCCCTCGCGCTTGTAACGGATGCGGGCACGCCCGGCATTTCAGATCCTGGAGGCAAACTTGTCGAAGCCATGCTCAAGATGCTTGGCGAAGAACTCGAGATTATTCCGATTCCAGGCGCGAGTGCTGTCATCGCGGCACTCTCGATCAGCGGATTTCCTGCCGATGAGTTCATCTTTCTCGGTTTTCCTCCACACAAAAAGGGAAGACAAACGTATTTCAAGCGACTTGATACAATTTCCTCGACCATTGCGTATTATGAGAGTACTCACCGCATCGAGAAATCCATGCAAGAACTTGCTGATGTGATCGGTGATCGATCCGTCGTGGTTTGCCGCGAGTTGACCAAGATGTACGAAACGATTTATCGTGGCACCGCTGCCGAGATTATCGCGAAACTTAAATCCACGAGCATCAAAGGTGAATTCGTTGTCGTGATTGGACCAAAAAGAAAATAATATGCCGAACAAATATTACATCACAACCACACTGCCGTACGTAAACGCAAAGCCACATATTGGCTTTGCACTCGAAATCGTCCAGGCTGACATGATCGCTCGTTATCGCCGCATGCTCGGTGATGAGGTGATTTTTAATACCGGAACGGATGAGCATGGGCAGAAGATTTATGAAAAGGCGATTGCGGAAGGGAAGGAACTACAAGCGTATACAGATGAGTATGCGGCGCAATTTGATGACTTAAAAGCATCGCTCAATTTGAGTTACGATCATTTTATTCGTACAACGAATCCAAGTCATAAAGCGGCTGCGCAAGAATTTTGGAAGCGCTGTCTTGCAAACGACGACATTTACAAAAAACAGTATCAGGTGAAGTACTGCGTCGGTTGTGAGCTCGAGAAAACCAATTCCGAACTCGTGAACGAGAAATGCCCCGTGCATCCGAATCTCGACTTGCAATTTATTGACGAAGAGAATTATTTTTTCCGTTTTTCGAAGTACCAACAGCCACTTCTAGACCTTTATGCATCTCGTCCAGATTTCGTCATGCCGGATTTTCGTTTGCACGAAATTAAAAACTTCGTCGAAGGCGGACTCAATGATTTCAGTATCTCGAGACTCAAAGAAAAAATGCCATGGGGCGTTCCTGTTCCAGATGATGACTCTCAGGTCATGTATGTTTGGTTCGACGCGCTTGTAAATTATATCTCGACGCTCGGTTGGCCGGACACATCTCGAGAATTCTCATTCTGGCCAGGTGTGCAAGTTGCGGGCAAAGATAATCTTCGCCAACAGTCAGCCATGTGGCAGGCGATGCTTATGTCCGCAGGAATCGAGCCATCTCATCAGATTTTTATTCATGGATTCATTACAGCGAATGGCCAAAAAATGAGTAAGAGTCTCGGGAACGTTGTGGATCCGTTCGAAGAAGTAAAGGAATACGGAACCGACGCAATTCGCTATTATTTGTTGCGCGAAATTCCGCCAGGTGATGATGGAGACTTTTCTCGCCCACGTCTCGAGGAACGTTACGCCGAACTCGCAAATCGCCTTGGAAATCTCGTGGGTCGTGTCGCAGCGATGACACAAAAGTATTTTGCTGGTGATGTTGGTACGTTTGTCTTCGAACACACATCCGTCGAGAAGGAACTTGAGGTGCACATGAATAATTACAACTTTAAAGCATACATCGACCGTGTCTTCGCGATCGTTGACGATGCAAATGAACTGATCGACAAGAAGGCGCCGTTTAAATTGATCAAAGAAGATGAAGCTGCGGCGAAAGCCGTTCTAGCAGAAGCGTCCGAGATGATTCGCTTTGTTGCGCGTTCTCTTGCCTGTGTTATCCCAAAAACATCCGAGGAAATTTTGCGACGATATGGTACAATCATTGAAATAGGGGATCCCTTATTTCCCCGTCGTGATGCATAGCCTATGAACTACGCAGACATTGTTCTGATCGTTCTTGTTGGAGGATTCGCTCTTTCCGGATTATTTTTTGGACTGTTCCGTACACTCGGTACACTTGTTGGAACGATTGTTGCCGTGCTTTTCACAGGTCAAATCATTGACCTTCTTACGCACTCATTCGGATTTTTGTTTGGAGGCGGTGAGTTTGCGAAGGTGATTATTTACATCATTGTTTTTCTCATCATCTCGCGACTGGTCGGACTCGTTTTTTGGATCGTTGGAAAAATGTTAGGAATTATTACATGGCTTCCATTTGTAAAATCGATCGATCATTTGCTTGGAGGATTGTTAGGGTTTATTGAAGGAATCATTCTTGTCGGAATCGTTCTCCTCTACGCTTCCCACGTGCTCCCTCCGATTGTGATGCAACAAGCGCACCTGGATCAATCTGAGTTTGCAAAGTATGTGCTTCAAACCATGAAAACACTCGAACTCTTTTTGCCTGACGCCATTCGAAATTTCATTTTGACGACGGCGGCAACCGCATCAAAAGTTATTCCTCAGCCAAAGTAGATATGTTTGTTGATTCTCATTGTCATGTTCATGTTCGTGCGTATCAGAATGAACAGGATTCCCTGATTAAAAAAACCCTGGAGAGCGGGGTTTTTATGGTAACCATTGGAACGCAAAAGAACACAAGTCGTGAAGCGATTGAGGTTGCAGAAAAATATGAGGGGGTGTTTGCAACCGTCGGATTGCATCCGGAATATGTTGTGGACCAGACGTTTGTGGATGAGAATGAAACTGCGGAGCTTTATTCGGCTGAAGTATTTGATCCATTTGTTTATCGATCACTTGCGAAAAGCAAAAAGTGCGTTGCGATTGGAGAATGCGGTCTTGATTATTACCGTATTCCAGAAACAACGAATCGAGAAGAGGCGATTCAGAAACAAAAACAAACGGTGCGAGCACATTTTGCGTTGGCAGATGAACTAAATCTTCCTGTTGTCGTGCATTGTCGTGATGCGTATGAGGATCAGCTGATGATCAATCAGGAATTTATCGATGCTGGAACGTTGTCTCGACGAGGGGTGATTCATTGTTTTTCTGGTTCTCGTGAGTATGCACACGCCTTTTTGGATCAGGGTTTTTATCTTGGCTTTACAGGTGTGATCACGTTTCCACCACGAAAGACAGATGTGCTTATCGAGGGACTCACAGAAATTCAGCAGGTCATTCGCGAAATGCCGCTTGATCGCATTTTGATTGAAACGGATTCGCCGTACCTCACCCCCATCCCATTTCGTGGAAAACGCAACGAGCCTTCGTATGTAAAATTTGTTGCACAAAAGATTGCGGAAATTCGGGGCGTATCCATGGAAGAAATTGAACAGGCAACAACAGCGAATGCAAAAAAACTTTTTGGATTGGATCTATAAAAAAACCCGAGACAATGCTCGAGTTAGGAGGTGATGTAGACGTGTCTGTAAATTGCGGAACTTGTGTCGACGTTGTTCTCAAGATCGATGATACAGTTCAGCATGTGTTTTCCCAGGTTGACGAGGGCGGGACCAGCACAGCCGTCCGCGTATTCTTTTGTGACGCGTTTCCATGCAACGATGTGCTCCTCGCCTTTTTTTTGAATTTCAAGGTTTGGACTTTTGCTGTCTTGGAACGCTTCTTCAATTTTCTTTCGCACCATTTCGCAGCGTGGATCTTTGTGGAGCCATGTGACCCAGAGTGGCATGGCACGCAAGGTAGTTGTGCTAGGTGCAACGATTGCCACTGGACGCGCGGGCGACGTAACAGGCACGACAGGATCGGGAGCGGGCTCCGGTTCCGTTGCCTTTGGAATTCCGAGCAGTTGACGAAGCAGGTCTTTCAACTCTTCGCACTTGTCATCTGTCAGATGCGGATGTGAATCTTTGTCGATTCCATCCACGTATCCGTCAGGATCTCCGTTATCCACGCCCTCTGCGAAAACATCCATAGCGGATTTGATGTCTCTTGAAAGGCATTTCTCAAAGCCCTTCTTCCATCGCCACCGACCATCGATCATGTCGACATCCGCTTGTGAGAACGTTGTCGACTGAGGATTAAAGAGATGACGCAGGCTTGTGAAGAGGGGGTCCTCATTTTTGGTTGGTTTTGGCTTTTTCGCAGGGGCAGGAAGTTCTTTAGGCAAAGTCTTGATCGGTTCCTCTTTCGGCTTTGGGTCTTCAGGGAGTCCCGCAAGTCGTTGAAGAAAGACTTTTTGACGGTCGTTTCCATCAAGATCATTGATGTATGACGCATGATCGCAGTCAAATGCGACCAAGTTGTTGTATGCAGATGAGTCAAGAAGAAACAGATCGTCTGCTTCATCTGCGTCTGGTCGAGGATTTTTTCTGAGCTCCTCAACATGTTCCTGTGTAGGTGTGACGCCCTTTCCAAAAAGAGCAATGATTGCAGAAAAGCGTAAGCTAATGCCAGCAAATTTCGGGTCGTCCATGGCTTCCTCCGTAAAATGGACCCGTAAAATTAGCATGAAAATTAAAAAATGTCAAGAAAAAGTATTTACAAAATAGCGCGATTTAGTGCGCCAGTTTTGTTTTTTTGTCATCATTTATCAACAGATGTCAAAATACATTGACAATTATCATAAATGTTGGTAATCTCCATCTCTGGTTTTTCCAGCTCTAGCACGGTGCTAGAGGGTGTCTACCTCAACCAAGGAGAAGTTCATGTCGACTGCCATCGTGGTCAGCCAACGTTCTGCGTATATGCGTGCACTCATGAGCAATGTGGCTCGTGTCACCGGGATTACGGAGGAGCTCTCCCCGGACGAAAAGCGTGCTCGCATCGAAGAGGCAAAGTCCCAAGGAAAGAGGCCCGTCCTCACGCTCTCGACGAAAGAAAAGGCGGATCGATCGCTCGAGCGTTTCGTGCGCGAGGCGGACAACCCGGACATGCCCTACGTGGTGCTCGTGACACTCCGTCCGATTCGTTCCCGTGATGGAGACGAAGTCGTTTTCAACGAAACTCACGTTTCGATCCCGGATCCGAAATGCCCGTCCGAGAAGGTGAGTGTGCCTGCTCGGGTGCATCTGATGGTGAACGGAAAGGGCGGTGTGTTGCCGTACTTCGGTGTTCAGCCGATCGTTTCGGACGACGAAACGACGGCGACGACCTACAAGTACGTTGCGAAGGCTCACTGGTGCTTCTTGCTCAAGCCGCGTGGTCGGGATCGGCATTACCGCCTGGCTCCGCTCGCGCTCGGCACCTCGGCTCTCTTCCGGTGGAATCTCATCGCGAAGACCAAGCAGGGGAACGCACAAGCAGATCAGCTTGAACTGGTACAGAAGGACTGGCCGGTGATCGAACCGTTCGACCATTGCCTCGAGCTTCCGGAAAATTTCCGTGGGCGTGACCTGCGCAATCTGAATCTTTACCTGGAGTATCAGCCGACGTGCTATCAGCCGTCGAATGAGAGCCACGCGGATTCAAAGCGGATGTACGGCACCATCTTCGGACAGAAGGTGATCGACCTCAGTGATGGAAGTGTGCAGCGCGTGCCTGCTGCAGACAAGCTGGATGCTGAGGGCAACCCGTGCTTCGGCGAGCATGTGTTCCGCATCTTCGAGATTACGGAGTCGTCGCTTGTGGTCCTTTGGGACGGTGCCGTTGGCATCTCTACCATTCGACCCCAGGAGTCGATGAAGTTCGACAAGTTGCACATGAACGGATTCGAGGCGTTGAACCTCAACGAATTGGATGCCGATCCGCTCACGGTCATGACTCGCGCGATGCGTTTGGCGACGGGGTCTCTCGACAAGGAGAACTCGCTTTACCTGTACGCACTTGCGAGCGGTTCTGTCGAAGAAGATTGGGACGCGAACAACGTGCGCCCGGTCCTTCGTATGATGGCAAAGGAAGCTTCCGAGTACGTTCAGAACGAACTGCGGGAGAAGCACAAGGCTTACCTCGACAAGTTCTCGACGGCGATTCTCCCGACGCTTGAGGAAGCTCTGGCTGGGGTGGACATTGTGGAAGTGTGGTATCGCTCGAGTGGCGATGACGATGTGGTTGCCAATTGGATTGGTGAGCGCATCGAAGGCGAGTTCCGCTTCGATTCCTGGTTGCACACTCGTGTGCGCACGGAAGTGTTGCGCATGATTGCGAGCAAGGATGGCGTTTCGCCTCCCGCTCGTCCGAAGAAGGAAAAGGCGGAAGAGCCGAAGACGCAAGTCGTCGTCCCTCCCGCCAATGCGGCTCCGCCCGCAGAAGAAGCCGCTCCCGCCGAAGCTGTGAAGCCGAAGCGTGCGCGCAAGCCGGGCAAGTCGAAGAAGGATGCGTCTGCGTCGTCGCCGGCGTAAGCTAAGCTCTCAACTGATCCTCATGGGTCGGTTTTTTTGTGGCAATAAAAAAACCGATCATGTGATTGATCGGAAAGGATTGTCTTTATTTGGTTGTATATCCATCTTTCAGACTTCCGGTATGGAGGATTGATCCTGCTTTAGCAAAGAATTTCCGAGGAGGTGCCTCATCAGGATTTTCTTCATTTGCAAACGACAGTTCTTCCTGTCTCTCGAAATCAACGGTTGTGTGCTCATCCTCAATGCACTCTTCAAGATCATTATCGTCCAAAACGACGATGTCTTCTGCTGTGTGAGGAGCGGATTCCTGTTGGATCGCCGGATTTACCTGAAACGCAGGATGACTCACCTCACGACGATGCGTGGGAGGCGGCGGAACGGAAAGATTTTGGGGAAGGGGGGTGAGTACTGGAACTTGAATGGAAACTCGCGACACATCGATGTCCGGGATCGGTGGCGCAATGGTTCGGCCCGGATTCGGATAGGTATTGATGAGCCATGTGCGCAAGTGCATCAAGTACGGACTTTTTGGATCGAACGGTCTATCGAGTACGCGACTGATCCAGATGGCGGCAGCGTCTTCGGGCTCATTCAGATAGAGCAGAACCGTTTCAATTTCCGTTTCGGATCCGAGAATTTCTTCAAGCGAGGGCTTGTTTGGGGCAATGGTGAGTTGCTTGCGACCCATTTCGGCTGCATGCAACATTTCCATACGGATCAATCGCACAGCCTCTTGCCAAAGTTGCTCTAGATGCGCACGTTTCAACACGTTATCATCCGTCTCTTTGACAAGGCCAAGTTCGAGCCCTGCAAGATAGAGCGGATTTTTTTCATTGTACGTACGATTCAGCCACTTGCGTGTGGATTGATCGACCGTTTTCCAATCAACGGCAGTTGGTGTGGTGTTCAGGACCACAAAGGGATTCATCTCATTGTTGACTTCGTCAACCGCAATGCGATCTTCGATTTGAACTTCCGAAGCTTTTCCAAGCCAGACAACTTCGATAGAATTTTTTTTGAGTCGTTTTACACGGAACAAATGTTTTTCAAAGAAGCCTTTTACTCCATCTTGAACATCACATTCCGGAACGGTTGCTTTCGCTGCAAGATAGACTTTTTGACCAAAATGGCAGCCGAGAAGCTGTCGTTTTGAACATCCCGACTGAAGATCTTTGTGGAGATCAAAACGGGGAATGAATCGAATGCGACGCACACCAGGCCTGCGCAGTTCATGTTCGATCACCGTAATGATTGGCCACGGGTCGTCTCTGAAAGCCGCAAGGGCGTTTCGACGTTCGGCAATTTCGTTCCATGTGCGAATGGTTTTTGGATTTGCCATTCCAAGCAGGAGCGCACGAAGTGGAGCATTCTTTGCCTTCGAATCAGATTCAAAGAGAATACATTGAAACGTGCCGCCGCTGATGTAACCACCGTTTGTGGTTGGTTTCAGAAATTCTGGACCTGCGTAGTAGAAAGGAATCACCTTTCTGGATTTGATTCCAACGGCGTATTCAACGCGTTCCTTTTCCGTTCCTGCATCCAGGACAACTTTTTCCGGAACGAATGAATAGTGTGCCACGGCGTGTACATCACCGTTTGCTTGAATCTCTGGCTCGAACTCGATGGCGGCGTAATGCACGCGTCCGTCTGGATTGCGAACAAGTTGTCCACGTTTCACATCTCGAGCTTTTTCGCGATCATGGTTAGGATCCTCGAGGGCAGCAAGATCGATCAGATCCGCAAGCATGCGATTTGCACCCGGAACGGTTTCCGGGATCGCAGGAAGATTTGCTTTGATATGATCACGTGATGGAAGAGCTTCGGTTGGTTGCGCTTGCGTGGCAAGACCGAGCTCAATCAAGGTTATCGAGCTGAGCGTGACTTCGTCCATGATTCTCCTCACAAAATTGGACCTTCAATACTAAGCGTATCGAAGGTACGAGGCTATCATAGCATTTCCTTTGGGTCAATTGAAAAAAACGATTGACCTCTTTTTCAAAAACCGATACACTACCGGCGTCTTTTATGAATATCGAAGCTGCCTATTATCGCCTTGCCCTCCGAATTTTTGCAGATTTTAGCGGATCTATTGCGGTTCCGGCGGTTTTGGGAGCGTTGGTTGGAAAATGGTTGGATGGTAAATATCACACAGCGCCAAAATTCCTAGTGTTTTCTCTCTCGATCGCTCTGTTATCCACAGCGTGGATCGTTGTGAGAAAGGCAAAGAAGTATGGAAATGAGTACGAAGCGTTAAATAAAAAGTAGATTATGCAATTTTCGATTCCTCCCGCAGCTGCCGAAACGGTTTTCCACCTTGGGGGGCTTTCTGTTACAAATGCCATCATCAACAGCTGGGTTGCTGTTGTTTTTTTTGTGGTGATTGCGATTCTTTTGAACCGAAAACAAACGCGTGTTCCAAAAGGTTTGCGTAACATCGCAGAAGGACTTGTTGAGTTCATGCTTGCGGAAGTTCAAAAAGTGACGGGTGACGCAAAACGCTCCAGACAATTTTTACCTATTGTCGGAACCATTTTCTTGTTCGTTTTGTTTTCAAACTGGATCGGTTTGTTTCCTGGTGTCGGTTCGATCGGTGTATGGGGAATCCATAACGGTGAGAAAGAACTCATCCCATTCTTTCGTTCTGCCGCATCCGATTTAAATTTAACGCTCGCGATTGCTGCGTTCGCCGTTCTTACATCCCATTTTATCGGACTTCGATCTGTTGGGATTGTGAATCACTTTAGTAAATTCGTGAACATTCGTGGTATTTGGCGATCGCTCAAGAAAGGTCCGATGGCCATCATGGTCGCTGTCATCGAGTTTGGTGTTGGTCTTCTCGAAATCGTGAGTGAGCTCGCGAAAGTTCTTTCACTCTCTCTTCGTTTGTTTGGAAATGTGTTTGCAGGTGAAGTTCTCCTTTCGGTTATGATCGGACTCTTCTCATTTTTTCTTCCAATTCCGTTTTTGTTTCTTGAAATTCTTGTCGGTGTCATTCAAGCAACCGTGTTTGCCATGTTAACCCTCGCTTATCTCACGGTCGCGACAACTTCACACGAGGAACATGAAGAGGAACATGTTGAGAGTCATGCGAATGCCCATGCCTAGTTCGCGCAGGGTGTTGATGGTCGAGACTCCTCGAAGATCAACGTTCATCGCGAAGATGAAATAACTTACTCACTTATAGGGTACCCACAAGGGGCACCCCTACATAATTTAAACATATGGATGCAACAAACTTGATTCCTCTTGCGAAAGGTCTCACCATCGCGATTGGAGGAATTGGTCCAGCGATCGGAATCGGCTTGATCGGTGCAAAAGCGATGGAAGCGATCGGACGCAACCCAGAAGCGACAGGAAAGATTTTCGTTCCAATGCTTCTTGGAATGGCCTTCGCAGAAGCGGTTGCTATTTATGCACTCGTTGTCTCGTTTACGCTCTAAACGACACGCAACGCATGATTGTCGAGCAGGTCGACGATCAACGTGGATTGTTGTTTATGTAAGTTTTTCACTCTTTCACTTTTCTTTTATGTCCGAACCAACTGGCGGAATTGCGACCCTTGGAATCAATTTGAATATTTTTATTGCCCAACTCGTGAACTTCGTGATCGTGTTGTTGGTGCTTTGGAAATTTGCCTATAAGCCCCTTGTTAAAATTTTGGATGATCGATCAAACAAGATTGAAGAGAGTCTGAAGCAATCAGACGCCGTTGAAGTTCGCGTGAAACAGCTTGAAGTTGAACAAAAACAAATTATTGCCACTGCAAAGGGAGAGGCATTGCAGATTCTTGAAACAGCGAAAGCAGATGCGGATGTTCGTAAGCAAGAATTACTTGCAGCGGCAAAAAAAGAAGTTGAACGTGTCGTGATGCAAGGCAAAGAACAGCTTCAGGCTGAGAAGGCACAGATGCTTCACGAAGCAAAAGCTGAGTTGATTGGAATGGCTGTTGCCGCAACAAAAAAGATTCTCGAATCAGAAGTAGATGAGAAAGCATCACACAAGATTGCCTCTGAAGTTATTCAAAAAATGTCCTAGGCGTATGAACGTTTCTCCTAAACAATTAGCACGCCTGTTTGTCGAGTCTGTCGAAGGCGCTTCACAGAAGCATCTCGAAGAGGCTGCAACAGAACTGATTACATGGCTTCACGCGCGAGGTGAGCTCAAGAAGCTGAAGGATGTTGTTCGATCGATTGACCAAATCTGGAAAGAAAAGCACGGATTGAGCACGCTTACGATTGAGACTGCTCATCCGCTTACTAAAACGATGAAGGATGCTCTTACGAAGCTCGCGGCTGGCGCGGAAGTTCGAGAAGTCATCGATCCTTCACTCATCGGCGGCGCAAAACTTCGCATCGATGAGCGCATCATCGACGGATCTTTGAAAGGCGCGCTTGAACAACTCACCGTTTCGTTATCGAAATAACTGTATGAACACAAAAACTGATATCGTCGAAGCGTTGAAAAAGTCGCTCGAAACATTTCAAACAAGCACGTCAGAAGAACAAGTCGGAACCGTTCTCTCTGTTTCTGATGGAACCGCCCGCATGAGCGGACTCTCGAATGCCAAGTCGTCCGAAATGCTTGAATTTCCTGGCGGAGTCTTTGGTGTGGTTCTCAACCTCGAAGAAGATACGGTGGGTGCCGTTATTCTCGGCGACACAACGAAGATTAAAGAAGGGGATACCGTACGCGCTCTCGGACGTATTCTCTCTGTTCCTGTATCCGACGAGATTGTTGGGCGTGTTGTAGATCCACTCGGAAATCCCATCGATGGCAAAGGAGCGTTTCGTGCTTCCAAGTTTTTTCCAATCGAAAAAGTCGCGCCAGGTGTGATGACACGTAAATCCGTTGGTGTTCCACTTCAAACGGGAATTAAAGCGATCGACGCGCTTATCCCAATTGGTCGCGGACAACGTGAGCTCATTATTGGGGATCGCCAGGTTGGAAAAACAGCGATTGCGGTCGACACAATCATCAACCAAAAAGGCCAAGGAGTGAAATGTATTTACGTTGCAATTGGTCAGAAAGAATCGAAGATCGCAAAGATTGTTGCAAAGCTTGAGGAAGCTGGCGCAATGGAATACACAACCGTCGTTGTCGCGGGTGCATCCGATCCGGCCGCTCTTTCGTACATCGCACCATATACGGGATGCACGATCGGAGAATACTTCATGGCAAAGGGCGAAGATGCACTCGTTGTGTATGATGATTTGTCGAAGCACGCATGGGCGTACCGCGAAATCTCGCTCTTGCTCCGCCGTCCACCAGGACGCGAGGCGTATCCTGGAGACGTTTTTTATCTTCACTCGAGACTTCTTGAGCGCGCTGCGCGTTTGAATGAAGAGAACGGAGGAGGATCACTCACTGCGTTGCCAATTATCGAGACACAAGCGGGTGATGTCTCTGCCTACATTCCAACAAACGTGATCTCAATCACTGACGGACAGATTTATCTCGAGAGCGATTTGTTCTACCGCGGAATTCGTCCAGCGCTCAACGTTGGTCTCTCTGTTTCTCGTGTCGGATCCGCCGCGCAAACAAAAGCCATGAAGAAAGTAGCTGGAAAGTTGCGTCTCGACCTCGCGCAATTCCGCGAGCTCGAAGCGTTCGCACAATTTGCGACCGACCTCGACGCGGGAACACGCGCACAAATTGAACTTGGACGCCGAACAACAGAGTTGCTCAAGCAATTACAATATCAACCGTTGCCGTTTGAGGAACAAGTTGTGGTGATTTTTTCCGTTACAAACGGATTCTTGAATGCAATTTCGATTGATCAAGTTGTTCGATGGGAAACAGAGTTTCGTGCATACATGAATTCTGTTGGAGCAGAAGTTATGAAGAATCTTCGAGAAGAGAAGGCACTTACAGATGAAATTGTTGCGTCACTTAAAGAAGCAATCACAGGATTTAACGAACAATGGAAATAACTTATGGCAGGTCAAACAAAAGCCATTCGCCGTCGGATTAAGTCCGTTACGAATACTCGCAAAATCACAAAAGCGATGGAGCTTGTTGCTGCCTCAAAAATGCGAAAGGCGATGCAGTCCGTTCACGGAACGCGTCCATACGCGAAACTTGCTTGGAATACGGTCATTTCAATCGGATCGAAAATTGACACGCATTTACATCCGCTTCTTCGAACGCACAAGAAATTGAATCGCGTTTTGCTCCTTGTGATTTCTTCTGATCGTGGACTTGCAGGTGGATTCAATACAAATATCATTCGAAAAACATTTGAACAGATTCGATTGTATGAGCAAGCAAACGAATCTGATGAGTATGTGGAAATCAGAACAATTTGCGTTGGAAAGCGTGTGGCCGACGCCATGCGCCGCGCGGATATTCCGATCATTGCGAGCTTTTCGGACATCACAAACAATACAAAATTTGAAGAGGTTCTTCCGATCGGTCGTATGGTGATCGATGAATTTACAAAAGGGAATTACGACAAAGTCCTTGTTGCCTATACGGATTTTGTGAGTGCACTCACGCAACGTGCAGTCATGCTCGAACTGTTGCCTCTTGGCACATCGAAAGATTTAACACATGGAGACGTCGAGAAGTCAGGAAGCGAAGAAGAGATGAAGCTTGAATATCAATTCGAGCCTTCTGCTCAAAATGTTCTAGATCGCATCTTGCCAAGACTCATCGAGACCATGATCTATCAAGCCGTTCTCGAATCCGCCGCGTCTGAACATTCTGCTCGTATGATGGCTATGCGCAGCGCAACAGATGCCGCAAAAGACATGCTCGGAGATTTGACCTTCACCTATAACCAAGCGCGCCAAGCGGGAATTACGCAAGAGATTGCGGAAATCAGTTCCGGTGCTGCCGCACTCGAATCATAACTTTATGAAAAACACTGGAAAAATTTCTCAGGTCATCGGCCCTGTGGTTGATGTCCGTTTCGAGGAAGGACAATTACCCGAAATTCTTACCGCTCTCACGGTTAAACGCGAAGAGGGTCTTTTGACACTTGAAGTTGCGCAACACACAGGACACAACGTTGTGCGTACGATTGCGATGACATCGACCGATGGACTTGAGCGTGGAATGGAAGTTGTGAACACGGGAAAAGCCATTACCGTTCCTGTCGGACCTGAGACTCTCGGACGTATGTTCAATGTGACAGGTGAACCTGTCGACAACATGTCAGAGCCAAAAGCGAAGCGCCGTGATCCGATTCACCGCGCTGCGCCGTCCTTCGACGAGCAGTCGACCAAGGATGAGATCTTCGAAACGGGAATCAAAGTCATCGATCTCATCTGCCCATTCTTGCGCGGAGGAAAGACTGGTCTTTTCGGCGGAGCTGGAGTAGGAAAGACCGTTCTCATCCAAGAGTTGATTCACAATATCGCGAAGGAACACGGAGGATACTCGGTCTTCGCAGGGGTTGGAGAACGCACACGTGAAGGAAATGATTTGTACATGGAAATGAAAGACTCGGGCGTGCTCGACAAAACCGCACTTGTGTTCGGACAAATGAACGAACCTCCTGGAGCTCGCGCACGTGTGGCGCTTTCCGGACTCACACTCGCCGAGTACTTCCGCGATGATGAAGGTCGCGACGTTCTCTTGTTTATCGACAACATTTTTCGCTTCACACAAGCAGGATCCGAAGTTTCTTCGCTTCTCGGACGTATTCCATCTGCGGTGGGTTACCAACCAAACCTCGCAACAGAAATGGGTGGACTTCAAGAGCGCATTACGTCGACCAAAAAAGGTTCGATTACTTCTATCCAAGCCGTTTACGTTCCAGCCGATGACCTTACCGATCCGGCACCTGCTACAACGTTCGGTCACTTGGATTCGACCGTGGTTCTCGCACGTTCACTCGCCGAGCTCGGAATTTATCCTGCGGTTGATCCACTCGATTCATCTTCGACGATTCTCGATCCAAACATTGTTGGTGATGAACACTATAAAGTTGCTCGTGGAGTTCAGGTTGTGCTTCAACGCTACAAAGATCTTCAAGACATCATCGCCATTCTCGGAATGGATGAACTCTCGGAAGACGACAAGCGCACGGTTGCTCGCGCACGTAAAATTCAAAAATTCTTGTCCCAACCATTTTCCGTGGCCGAAGTCTTTACCGGTTCTCCAGGGAAATATGTAAAACTCGAAGATACCGTTCGCAGCTTCAAAGGAATTCTAGAAGGACAATACGACGACATTCCAGAACAAGCGTTTTACATGAAAGGCTCGATTGAAGAAGTTCTTGAGGCGGCAAAGAAATAATTTATGCCCATTTTTCTCAAAATCGTAACTCCTGAGCGAATCGTTTATGAAGACACGGTTGATTCGGTTACGCTCATGACAGAAACGGGTGAAGTCACGATTTTGCCGAATCACGTTCCACTCGTTTCCAATTTGCGTGCAGGGGAAGTTCGTTTGAAAAAAAATGGAGAAGAGTCACATCTTGTTGCGTCCACTGGGTTTCTCGAGGTGCGCCCAGGGAATCAAGTTGTGATCCTTGCGGACACCGCCGAGCGTGCCGAGGAACTCGAACTCGAGAAGATTGAGGAGGCGAAAGAACGCGCACGCAAATTCCTTACGGAAACACGGCATAAAGATGATGTTGCGTTTGCAGATGCGGCGGTTCACCTCGAAAGAGAACTGGCACGATACCACGTTGCCATTAAGCGCAGAAAGTCACACAAAAATTAGAAAAAGATATCCACTGTTTTGCGCAGTGGATTTTTTTATACCCTTGACGCAAAGCCCATTTGGAGGTATCATCGTGATCTCCAAGTGCCTATTTGGAGACGTTCTTTGACCCTAAACTTGAACCGAGAGTCTGCCCATGCCAAATCTTGCAGAAGATGTCCGTTTCATTCGCATGTTGCGTGACGCCCATGTTCTTGTCGATGTTGTTGGCCACAAGCTCGACGCGCCGAATGGTGTGATCCCCGTTGTTTGTCCCGACTGCGATCAAGCGGCGGACATCGATGGCCACGTTCATCGTATCCTTGATGAGTCGGGAGGCAAAGTTCGTTTGCACTCGCTCAAGCAGCACGGTGGAGGCATGCTCATTTCTGAAGCGTGCCCACTTGATCGTGAATACAACATCGATCGGTATCTGTTGAAGCACATTGGAATCGCCCGCAACTTGAAGGATATCAACACGATCATTCTGTTTGTGCATGCACCATGTGGGGCGGCGCAGCTTGAAGGATTGAACGTGGTTGAAGTTCTCTATCACGTGGTTGAAGCAAAGAAACGCGTCAAAGCCAGGTGGCCGAAAGACCGTATCAGTTGCTACATCCATGTGGATTATGCGAACGAAAAAAAACGAACGTACTTTCTCAGTCGTGTTGCCTTCGAACAGTGGTTTCGCGAGAACAATGGGGAACAGTACGTGAAGCACATGAACAAGAAGAATGGCTCTGATTCTGATCAAAAAATCGAATTCGAACCGACGACACCTGCCACTTCATAGACCTCCTCTGACCGGATTCGCCCCCCGGTTTTTTTATTTATCCTGTGTAAAAAAATGCTTGACTCGGTTGTCTCTCAAGAGTAAATTATTCTGGTTCACTTATCTTCTTATGAGCTTTCCAAAATTGCTGAATCGGCTTTTTCTTGGGCCCCGGGTCACCGAAAAACAAGAATCTTTTTTAAAGACAGATGAGGAATTTGAAACAGTTGGCGCAGAATTAAAATCGATCGTAATCAATCTCTACGGAGGAAGATCTCTTCGCATTCGTGCCGTTGATGGCGGATCCACAAACGCCGAAGAAATTGAACTCACAGCCCTCAACAATGCCTATTATGATATTGATCGTTTTGGTTTGAGTTTCGTTGCGTCGCCTCGTCACGCAGACATGGTCTGGGTTACGGGTCCTGTTACGCGTAATCTCGAGAGGGCCGTTCGAACAACTTACGAAGCCGCACCAGAACCATGTATCGTTGTGGCGATTGGTGACGGAGCTTGCACGGGCGGAATCTGGAAAGATTCTTATGCTGTTGTCGGTGCTCTCGACAAGGTCATTCCAGTTCACATCAAAATTCCAGGAGACCCTCCAACACCAACACAGATTCTCCGCGGCGTGTTGAATGCACTCAAACAATCATCCTCAAAGTAATTTTATGAATTTTTCGTTTTTTGTCTTGTTATCCCTTGCAGGCACATTGCTCGCCGCGCTCGTCTCGTGTATCAGCGCAAAAGGGCAGGGGCATCGGGCTGTCATGACACTTCTAGCACTCTCAACAGGACTAGGTGCTATTGCGAGCGCGGTATTTTTGCTCAGTGGTCAATCTCAACTCGCCATTTCTCAATCTGTCTGGTTTTTTAGTACACCTTTCGCCCTTTCCACCCTTTCCGCCCTTTTCTTTTTCCTCCTCAATACCGTCGCATGTCTCGCATCTGTGTACGCGATCAAATATGTCGAGCAATATGCAGAAATTTATAACGTCCGCGTTCTCGACGGTCTCATGGCGATCTTCGTCCTTGGGATGCAAGGGGTACTTCTTTCCTCCGCTCCATTTGGATTTCTTGTGTTTTGGGAAGTGATGTCCATTTCTTCCTTTTTTCTTGTGATGGCTGATAAGCAAGCAGCATCCGTTCGCGCCGCCCTTTTTTATCTCATCATGACGCATCTTGGGGCAGGGGCGATTCTTGCTGGATTCCTCATCCTTTCGGGTTCATCTATTTTTGAACCTTTCACACGTCTTGCCGTTCTTGCGCAAAGCTTACCGCCACAAACATTGTTTGGGGTGTTTTTATTGTTTCTGTTTGGGTTTGGTTCAAAAGCAGGACTTGTCCCGTTTCATGTTTGGTTGCCAGAAGCCCACCCGCAAGCTCCATCACATATTTCTGCTCTCATGTCTGGAGTGATGTTAAAAATGGCATTGTACGGATTCTTAGTGATGACGTTCTCCGTCCTTCCAATCAGAAGTTCAACCGAGGCTCTCATCGTTATCGCACTCGGACTCCTTTCGGCTGTTTACGGAGTGATTTATGCGGTGATCGAGCGTGATGTAAAACGTGTTCTTGCGTTCAGTAGTATTGAGAACATGGGAATTATTTTCACTATGATCGGTGTTGCCATGCTCGTAAAATCACAAGGCATGGACACCTTTGCACACGTCGCGATTGGTGCGGCGTTGTTATTTGCTATTGCACATGCCTTTTTTAAGTCCGGATTATTTATGGGTGCTGGTGTGATGGTTCACGCCGCACATTCTCGAAGTCTCGAGGTTATGGGCGGGTTCTCGAAGCGCATGCCAGTTTTTTCTGGCTCCATGCTTATTCTTGCCCTTGCCGCTGCCGCTCTTCCACCATTCTCCGCATTCATGGCGGAATGGACATTCATTCAGAATCTCGTTGCGAATCTGTCCCAGATGTCGCCATTTATCCAAGGTGTTCTCGTTTTGGTTCTTGTCACCATGGCTCTTGTTGGAGGTCTCGCCCTGTTTGCCATGATTAAATTGTTCGGAATCGGTTTTCTCGCCGAACCTCGCTCAGAACATGCAGCACACGCAAAAGCTCCGGATGCATTGATTGCCGTTCCTATCTTTGCACTCGCTGCACTTACGATTTTCGTTGGTGCATGTGCACCTTGGATCTTGAGTATCATTGGATTTGCCGATCTGACTTCTTTTGAAACATGGCACACAAATCTTGTTGTGGCAGAAGCGACACTGAATCCTCTCGTCTTATTTGATGTGTTGATTGCGTTGTTTCTCGTTGTCTTCGTTGCTCGAAGACTGCTCTCAAATAAAAAACACGAGCGCCCCTATCACACATGGGACTGCGGACAGCCGATTACATCCGGAATGGAATATACGGCAACCGCATTCTCTTCTCCGATTCGATTCTTTTTTCGCATGATCACACGAACAAAAAAGAACGTGATCGCAACACCAGTGCTTGCGAGTAATCCTTGGATCGCTTCACGAATATTTTCCCTTGATCTGCGTCAAATCTGGTACGACGTTTTGTATGTTCCTATTCAACACGCGTGCCTTTGGACTTCCACACAAGTTCGTAAGCTCCAAAACGGAGTGATTCAATTCTACATTGCCCTCATCTTCATCGCTCTCGTTGTTACTTTGACGATCGCCCTATGAATTCCATTCTCTTAACTCTCGTTCAATTTGTTGCCACACTTGCGATTGCGCCATTTGTTGTTGGGCTCGTTCGCCTGTTCAAAGCGCGTTTGCAAGGTCGTCACGGAGCTTCTCCGTTTTTGCCGTACATTACGTACGCGACTCTTCTGAAAAAACAAATGGTTATTTCGAAAAGCACTTCATGGGTTTTTCGTTTAGTCCCATTTGTGGTTCTTGCAAGCACACTGTTTCTCGTCTGCGTTTTGCCGCTCGTGGTCTTCGGTGGAGCTCTCTCACATCTTGGTCACTTCATGATCATCGCGGGCGTTCTTGCCCTCGGCACCGCATTTCTTGTGATGGGCGGACTTGAAAGTGCGAGTGCGTTTGGTGGAATGGGCGCATCGCGTGAAATGACCCTTGCCTCGCTCGTGGAACCAGCCATGATCGCAACATTTGCAACCTTTGCCGTTGTTACAGGCGCATTCACGGTTGATACCATGTTTGCAAGCGCAAACATTTTGACATCACCCGCTCTTCTTCCCGCAATCGCCGCCCTAATCATGATTGCGCTTGCAGAAAATGCGCGTTACCCCGTCGACAATCCAGCAACTCACCTTGAGCTCACCATGGTTCATGAAGCGATGGTTCTTGAGTATTCCGGTCCTTATCTTGCGATGCTCGAATATGCTTCTGGACTGAAACTCACCATTTTCTCGTTACTTGTTGCAAACGTTTTGTTTCCCATGACGCTTGCGGTTGATGCAACACTTATTGCGATCATTATGGCCCTTGGTTGGATGATCATAAAAGTGGTTATCGTTTCATTTTTGCTTGCGCTTCTTGAATCCATGATCGCCAAAATGCGTTTTTATCGCATGCAAGAGTATCTCACGATCGCCTTCTTCTTTGCGCTTGCCGGTCTTGTCTTTGCCCTCATTCACATCACACTATGATTACCCTTTCTCTTTGGAATAATGTTTTCATGGGCGGTACGCTTTTGTTTGCGATCGTCATGATGGGGAAGCCGCGTCTTCCTGCGATGTTGCGTTATTTTGCGCTTTCTTCGCTCTGTCTTGCGGGACTCATTGTGACGTCTTCTCTCATGCACGGCGAAGAACAGCCATACACCATTGCGGCAATCAACGTGTTTTTTAAGGTGATTCTTGCTCCGCTGATCCTCATGTTCGCCGCAAAGAAAGTACATGCATCAATGGCGCTGAAGTTCTATTTGCGTCCGACCGCAACGTATTTTGTCGCTTTGCTTATTTTGCTCGTCTCCGTTTTTGTTTCGATGAAGATGCCTGGAGCTCCATATCTTTCTATTGCGCTTGTATTGCTTGGACTCATGTTCATGATCGTGCGTAAAGATTTGTATTCCCAGATCATTGGTTTTATGACCATGGAAAATGGAATTGCTGCGTATGGTGTTCTCATGATTGGCGGTTTTCCGTTCATGATTGAAACAGGAATTTTGTTCGTGGTCATTACCGGAGCCGTCCTCATGGCAGTTTTAAGCCGTCATGTCCAAGAGCTCTACGCAACAGGGGATACCGAATCTTTAACTGAGCTCACGGAATAATATGTTTATTTTTCTCAACATTTTTCTTTTCGCGGCGGCGAGTGCATTCCTTGCACGCACAGAAAAACAAATCCGCATGAGCGCGCTCTTTTTTGCGGTGCTCGGTAGCGGTGCGTTTCTCCTTCTTTCTGCTGTTTTTCTTTCCGGAGCATTTCGTTACGGATGGAATGTGCCTTTTGCGGCAAATTGGTTTTATGCGGATCGTATGAATCTCGATTGGTTGCGTGCGAGTAGCTATTATGTCTGGTTCATGGTTGCACTCATCTCGTTTACTTACCTCACCGCAATCATCGCAAGCGTGCGTTACATTGGCGAAGAATCACGCGAGCATCTATTGACGCTCGACAAGGTTCGTTTGTATTTTTTCTGCGTCCCTCTCTTTATTTTGTCCATGTTGATCGCCGTCTTTGCAGATCATCTTGGAGTTTTGTGGATTGCGCTTGAAGGAACAACCCTCACCACAACATTGCTTGTCGCGCTTTACAGAAAAGACGCGTCTATCGAGGCGGCCTGGAAATTTATCATTCTGTGTTCCGTTGGAATTGGAATCAGCATGATTGGACTTCTCATGATGGTGCATGCGGGCCTTGAATCTGGACTCGATGTTTTCAAAGCATTTTCCTATGCATCGTTGCGTGAGCAAACTGGGTTGTTTCCTGTAGACGCTGTTAAATTGGCATTCGTATTCATTTTAGTAGGAATTGGAACAAAAGTTGGTTTTGTCCCAATGCATACATGGCTTCCAGACGCACACAGTAAAACGCCATCTCCTGTGAGTGCTCTTTTGTCAGGAGTTTTGTTGAACGTTGCCTTTTTCGTTCTCCTTCGTTTCAAAATTCTTACGGATAGCACGCTCGGAGATTCTACGTGGACGGATCACTTAATGATCGGATTCGGATTGTTGTCGGTTGTCGTTGCCGCATTCTTTATCTTACAGCCCAGAAATTATAAGCGCATGCTTGCGTATTCGAGTGTTGAACACATGGGTCTCATGGGCTTTGCTTCCGGTCTCGGCCCTGTCGGCATGCTCGCGCTCACGATTCACTCCGTATTTCACACTCTCGCAAAATCCGCCTTGTTTTTTACGGCAGGTGAAATTTTGCTTTCTCAAAAGACAACCAAGATAAGTGGTGTGAAGAACTTGATGAAGAAAGCACCGATCACCGCAACGTTGTTTGCGCTCGGTATTCTTGCGATCATCGCCATTCCACCGTCTGGTCTGTTTACAAGTGAATTCATGCTTGTGGGTGCTGGATTACTGTCCGTTCCATGGCTTACGATCGTCCTTCTTCTTGCGCTCTCCATGATTGCCTTCAGTATGTTGAAAAGCACGATGATTATGTTGTATGCGGTGGACGAAGAAGGAACACAAGAATCTGTTGATCACACGGAACGATTCACCCTCACGCACGCGGTCGTAATCACGCAGATCGTGCTGATTGTTCTTCTCGGACTTTTGGTGACTACACCGACGGTGCAGAACGCCTTCACCTTGATTTCACAATCAATTTAATATGAACGCACAAGAAATTCTTCACAACGTAAAATTGTCTGGCACGACGCAAGGATCGCTCGTGACGGTCGAGCGAGTTTCGCAAGATGCATTCACGCTTTTGTGCAATCGATTGTCGTTGGAGTTCAAGCTTCCTCTTTCTTTATTGTACGCGACAGATAATCGCAAAAAAGGAAAAGGATTTGGTGTGCACGTTTTGTTTTCCCTCGACGCATCGCATGAGTGGTTGCTTGTTGAGACATCACTTCCCGAAGCAAACCCAACGTACGAGTCTCTCACGAAAACCATCATGGAAGCGCATTGGTATGAGCGCTATGCGATGGATATGTTTGGCATAAAAGCCGAGGGGCATCCGGATCCACGTCGTTTGGTTCACCATGAGAATGTTCCAAAAAACACACACCCACTTCGTAAAGACTTTGCGTGGAATACAAAGATGGAACATGCAAACGAACCTTACCCAATGCACCACATCGAGGGTGAGGGGATTTTCGAGATTCCTGTTGGACCGATTCACGCCGGTATTATTGAACCTGGACATTTTCGCTTTAACGTAGCTGGTGAGCGCATAATCACCCTTGAAGGAAAATTGTTTTTCACACATAAAGGGGTTGAAAAGTTGATGGAAGGAAAGACGGTCGAAGAGGCGCTCCCGTATATTGAACGTATCTCGGGCGACATGTCCGCATCGTTCAGTCTCGCATACGCACTCGCCCTCGAGAATCTCTCGCACACAAACGTTCCTGAGTGCGCACAACAGTTGCGCGTGCTCGTAACCGAGCTTGAGCGTATCACTATGCACACGCATGACATTGCGAACATGGCTGGAATGGGAACTGGATTTACGGTTATGGCAGCTCATGGATTCCGTGTGAAAGAAAAAATGATGCGATTGTCTGAACGTGTATTCGGAAATCGTTTTTGGCGAGGGTACATCGCGCCAGGCGGAGTTTCTAAGTCTCTGTCTGTCGAGGAACTTCGTGATATTCAAAAAACAACAAAAGAGGTGGTGGATGAAATGCAAGATCTCTTTGAACTCGGTCGTCACAGCGATGGACTTCGTGAGCGTCTCGAAACGACTGGCGTGCTCGCAAAAGACGTCGCGGTCGCGTTCGGCGCTCTCGGTCTTTCAGCTCGAGGATCTGGCGTCGATCGTGATGTTCGACGTGATCATCCGTATGCAGCGTATGGCGAAATGAAGCCGGAAGTTCTCACCTTCGAGAAAGGCGATGTCTACGCGCGCTGGAAATTACGTGCGCTCGAAATGATTGAGTCCATGAAGCTTGTCGAAGCCGTTTGTTCCTCGAACAATGAGGGCGCAACACATGTCGAGGTGCAGGCGAAAGACGGAATGGGAATTGGAGCCGTAGAGGCATGGCGCGGTGAAACACTCGTTGCGGTATACGTCGAGAATGGACGCATCACCCGCTGTGTCCCACGCGATCCATCGTTTTGCAACTGGGCGCTCTTTGGAGCGATTGGTCCAGGAAACATCATTCCAGATTTTCCTCTTTGTAATAAGTCATTGGATCTCAGCTATTCCGGAACCGATCTTTAAAGATCGGTTTTTGGTTTCACGCATTGACATTTTCTCTTATTTACCGTAGTCTCTCCCCATCGTCACTCATTTCTTGACGATTCGAGGAGTCTCCATGATACGCCCACAGCTTTCTCCGGAAGATCAAGCTCTGATCGAGTCTCTGTACGCACAACGGGTTTTGCATGAAGCAAAGCTCGATTGCGATCTCTCGCACACGCTTGTGGTCACAGATCTTGCGAATCTGCATCCGGATATTTCATTTCATACCCAAGTTCCACCCGCACACATTATTTGTGTTTCGACGGGCGGTTGTTCCTTGCACAACATCACATCTGATGCAGATCATGAAGAATGTCGTGCACATACCATGATTCTGATCCGCTCCGCGCTTCAGATGAAGCCGATCAACGAGATTGCGCTTGTTTCTGCGCCATCTCTGAATCCTGGGTGTTCGTTCGTTGATACAATCGATCAGCTTCGTTCGGCGGAAGCATTTGTTCGTGAAACGTTCGGGAAAAGCCGACAGATCCACAACTTCATCTGTTTTCAGCTTTCGGACGATCGGAAATACACCATGCAAGTCAACACACCAGAATTTCATGCGTGGTACAACAAGTATGAACGCGATGTGCTTGGACGTGATGATCGCGCTCTTGAGGATGATTCCGAGCCCGACGCAGGTATCGATGGCCGCAGCGGCATGACGATTCCGTAACTCTGACACTCACATGAGTGTCTTTTTTGTTGCAAAAAAATCCACCCGGAGCTTTCGCAACGAGTGGTTAGGTGTTGTCTGTCGGCGCTCCGAGGAACTGAATCCGCAGGCGCACATAAATGGATCTTGGGTGCCCAAGTTGGATCATGTCGCCATGCTTCAACTCATGGTACTCATGGAGCTGGAGGAGTCGCTTGCGCGTTTCACCGCTGCGGCGAACCCACGTTCCGGATTTCCGGGAATAGGTTCGAAGCATCGGCTTTCCGTCTTGCCATTCGATGACTGCATGCAGCCGCGAGACGCAGCCTTGCTGTGCCACAGGCATGACAGGGGAAAGATCGATTTCTGGATGAATGTGCATCTCATCCGGCGGAGCGTCTTCACGACCAACCCGGATGGGTGGGCCGCTTTCGAGACGCTTCCAGCCGATCATGAATCCTTGCGCATACGTCTCGCTTACGCGAATACGTTCATTGCCGAGGTAGAGGATTTTGAGACCGCTGTTGAACTTTATCAGTTCTTCTCGTTCAAAAAGGGCGAGTTCGTTCATGGGTTTTCTCCACGCTCCTTGAAGTATCGGTCGATTGCTTCCTGCGAAAGGACGACCGAGGATGCCGAACTTGCGAAAGACTGCGTCCCGCGCGATGTCGACTCTTCGTCCTCTCCCTTCTCAGAGAGAAGGACGAGGGTCTGTGCCAGATCCGGACGCCCCATGCGTTCGTAGATCTGAACGCCGTCCTCATACCGCCGTTCTTTGATGGCTTTTGTCGCCTCAACCATCAGCTTGTACTTCGTCACTTCAGGATGAATGGGTTGTGTGGAAAGGTTGGGCGTACAGGACGCCGGAACCTGAAGGGTGTATTTGAAGGGAAGTTCACCCGGCTTATTGCCGGAGATCTCCATATTGAACAAAGATGTTTCCTGGAAATCGTGAGCGGGTACCGTGATGCGAAACAGAAACTTCTGTCCACGCAGGTGATCCACCGATCCGCAGGAATTCTGGAAGCCTTTTCCATCTTTCAGAATGTAGCAACCAGCATCTCCGTGCTCACGATTGTTCTGGTTTCGTTCGAGCAGGCGATGCTCTTGCGGGATGAAGCGGTAGACGTCCGTGAATCGCGCAAGCGCATGGAAGACCAAGATCTCCACACGCTCAAGACAAAATCCATGACGAAACGCGAGTTCTCCCGTGAGATGCGCATCCAGATCTTCGACCGACAAGACGTGATACATGAGAGATCCGTTGCCTGCTCGAATGGCGAGCTGGTCCAACAGATTCTTGTTGTAATCAGGCCCCGTTCCGTAGATGATGAGCGGAATCTTTTTTCCGCGCAGCTCATCAACGAACTGAACCATGAATCGGTGATCCTCTTGCGGGTTCGAACTCTGACCATCCGTCAGCAGAACGATGAGCGGCGATCCGTGATCGCCGAGGCCGTTCTCGATTGACATGTTGAGTGCGTCTTTGAAGTGAGTCGAGCCTCGATGGTGAAGTTCTTTCTCGAGCTGATCGACGACTTTCTCGAGTTCCGTTTGTCCGATGACTGTCCAGGGCAAAACCTCGAAGGCATCATCACTAAACCCGATCACACGAATGCGATCTTCCGGACCCATCTTGCGAACGACATTCACAAGACCTTCGCGAACCGCGTCGATTTTTGTGATGCGCGAGTTGTGACTCGCGCCACCATTCATGGACCCAGAACAGTCCACAACCACACAGACATCAAGTGGGGCGGAATTCCGCTCCGGAATGACCGGCGTGATTTCCAAAACGACATCCGCTTCGACCATTCCATGAACGATCGGAATCGGATGTTGACCTAGCGAAATACGAATCTTGACTTCCGGTTTGTCATGAACGATAGGGTTTTCCATTGCCGTTCCTCCTATGATTGGCAACAATTTCTTACCAAGAATCCGAGATTTTGTCAATGGATTCGCGTTGTCTTTTTGGACAAATACCCGTCCGGAGATCCCTCGAGGAGCTCAGGATGACGCTGGGCGAGATGTGTTACAATATCGCCAATATGAATCTCCTTGATGACCTGAATCCAGAGCAAATTTCAGCCGTTACTCATACAACGGGGCCTCTTATGATTGTTGCGGGGGCGGGGACAGGGAAGACGACAGTGGTCACAAAGCGCATTGCTTGGCTCATCGAACAAGGGCTCGCAAAGCCGGAGCAGATTTTGTCGCTCACGTTTACGGACAAAGCGGCAGGTGAAATGGAAGAGCGTGTCGACTTGTTGCTGCCGTATGGGTATGTCGATCTTCAGATTTCGACCTTCCACGCATTCTGCGAACGGCTCCTTCGAGAATATGGTGCGGAGATCGGTCTCGCTCGGGACTTTAAGCTTTCAACCGAACTCGACACGTGGCTTTTAATGCGCCAACATTTCGACAAGTTTGTCCTCGACTATTACCGCCCACTCGGAAACCCAACAAAGTACCTCAAAGGATTCCTTTCGCATTTCTCGAGACTTAAAGATCAAGCAATTGATCCGGATGCCTATCTGAAGTTCGTCGAAGAGCGCGTTCTCGACGAGGATGCAATGCAAACCCCCTCTCCCTTCGAGGGAGAGGGCCGGGGAGAGGGTTTGTCCGAGAAGAAGCGACTGTGCGAGCTCGCGAATGCATATCAGACGTACCAATCAATCCTTCAGGAGCACGATGCCCTTGATTTTGGTGATCTCATTTTGTATTCATTAAAACTGATGCGTGATCGGCCGCGCGTTCTCAAACTTGTTCGCGACAAGTTTCGCTTCGTCCTCGTCGATGAGTTTCAAGATACAAACCATGCGCAGTACGAACTCGTAAAACTCATTGCCGCGCCGAGTAACAACCTAACGATTGTGGGGGATGATGATCAATCGATTTATCACTTTCGCGGAGCGTCTCTTGAGAATATTCTGCGTTTTGAGACAGATTTCCCGAATACTGTTCGGGTTGTGCTTACAAAGAATTACCGATCTGCGCAATCGATCCTCGACCATGCTCATACGTTTATTCAAATGAATAACCCACACCGTCTCGAGTCAAAAAGTGGATTAACGAAGCGTCTGATCGCGCACTCCGAGAAACAGGGAACCATTGAACACATTCATTGCTCAACGCTTGAGGACGAAGTTCTTTCGGTCGTGAAAAAGATCGCTGAGCTTCGAGATGCTGACCAGGATTTATCCTGGAATGATTTTGCGATTCTCGTCCGATCAAACAGCGCCGGAGATGACTTTGCGGCCGCTTTCGATCGTCACGGAATCCCATTTCAGTTTCTCGCCCTCTCGGGACTTTATACAAAGCCGGTTATTCTCGACTTGCTCGCGTTCATGCAAGTCATCGACCGCCCATTCGAGAGTCCGAGTTTCTATCGTGTTCTGACTTCGCCAATGTATGCGATCGATGCACGCTCAATCTCAGAGCTGAATCTTCTTGCCCAAATGAAAGGAAAGTCGTTGTTTGAGGCGTGTGAGATGGCTTCATCGATCAGCAAGCTCTCGCCGGAGGTCCTCGAGAAACTGCGCACGATCTTGTTTCAATTGAACGAACTTCGAACGACTTTGAAAGGAAAGCCGGCGACTGAGTGCTTTAAACAACTCGTCCGAAAACTCGGTTACATCGAGTATCTCAACTCACGACCAGAAAACGAGAAGATGGAATCGTTTCGATATCTCAATCAGTTTCTCGAGCGCGTGAAGTCGTTTGAGGTTCGCAATGATCAAAAGACACTGCACGCGTTCCTCGATGAGTTTGCTCACGAGCGCGATGCGGGCGAAGAGGGTTCGCTCTCTGTTGATTTTGAGACAGGTCCTGAGCTTGTACGCATCATGACGGTTCACGCATCGAAAGGTCTTGAGTTCAAACATGTCTTCGTCGTCAACCTTGTTGATCGCAGATTTCCGGCTCAGGCCCGCGGAGAAACGATCCCTATTCCAGATGGTTTATTCGAGGGTACTCACGATCACGATGATGCGCACCTGCATGAAGAACGCAGACTGTTTTATGTTGCGATGACGCGTGCAAAAGAAGGTTTGTATTTCACTTCTGCGGATGATTACGGCGGAGCGCGGGCGCGTAAGCTGTCAAGATTCCTCCATGAACTTGGGTATGAGAAACCGGATGGGAAAGATCGCGCGCTCGTGCATTTGTTCGATGAAGATCGTGGGGAACAAGAAGAGCATATTTCGAAGACCGAGATTTCGATCCCAGTACCGAAGCAATTTTCGTTTACGCAACTTGCAGCATTTAAAACCTGTCCGTATCAATACAAATTTGCTCACGTCTTGAAAGTGCCCGTATTCGGTCGCTGGACATTCTCGTTCGGAAAAACCATGCACAACACGCTTCAGAACTATTTTACCCTCTGGCTTGAGCGTGCGGGAATGAAACAAGTGTCGTTATTCGAGACGCCCTCGACGACGACCGACCCAATGCCTGTCACCGAGAAGGATCTTCTCGACCTCTACGCCCAAGCCTGGATTGATGACTGGTATGAGGATGATAAACAACGCGAGGAGTATCGCGCAAAAGGAAAAGAATCTCTGCTTGCGTATTTTCGATCGTTTAAAGACAAGCGACCCAGTCCTTTGTTTCTCGAACAAGGCTTCACGCTGAAGTTTGGTGATGTTGTGCTGAAAGGGCGCATCGATCGTATGGACACATTCGAGGATGGTGTGGAAATTATCGATTACAAAACAGGATCGCCAAAGACGGAGAAAACGTTGAAGCCGGAAGATCGTGAACAGTTGTATTTGTATCAGATGGCGGCGATCGATGTGCTCGGACTGAAACCAAAGAAGCTCACGTATCATTATCTCGAGGACAACTCGGATGTTTCATTTATCGGAACAGACGATCAACTCGCGGAATTGCGACAAAACATCATTGATCGCGTGCAGGCAATTCGTAAGAGTCAGTTCGAAGCGACGCCTGGTTTTCATTGTCGATTTTGTGACTTTGCAGATATTTGTGAATTCAGACAGTAGCAAGTAAAATGTACACGTATGGGAATGTCATCGATGAAACAATTGGTTCGCCGACAGATTCAGAGAAAACAATTCGGGACGGCAATTACTTCATCGCAAATTGTTGGATGGGGAAACGAATTTTTACGAGATGTATTACCAATGGATCGGGATGCAGATGCGCGCGTTATTTCCTACAAAGATGGCCTGCTGAAAATTGTGACAAAAAGTGGATCGACAACACAGTACTTGAAAGAATTTGAGGAAGAACTCCGAAACCGGATGATGGAAAAATTTCAAGACACCAAATTAGACAAAGTTATTTTTCAAATCAATCGCGCCCTTTTGGAAGAACACCTATGAGTTTGCGTTTATACCTCATCATCATGGCTCTCGTGAGTCTTAGTGCTTGGATCGCATGGTTTATTGTTATTTACACCATCGATCCAACAAAGTCTGGGTTTTTAGGATTCTTCTTATTCTTCGTCACACTCGGAATTTCTGTTCTCGCGAGCGTAACGCTTCTCGGAACTCTTCTGCGTGTCTGGATAAAAAAAGATCAGGTTGTTTACCGACATGTTATTCGATCCTTGAGACAAGGCCTTATCCTCACAGCGCTATTTTTGGCAGCGCTCCTCCTTTCTGGAATTGGGCTTTTAGTCTGGTGGGTGCTTGTCCTTATTGTCTTTATTGCAAGTATTTTGGAGCTTATTTTTCTTGGATCTACAGAATCAACTTGAACACCAAAATTATCAATCAAAATCCTTGATGGATCCGTCTAGATTTTGTAAAATAGATGCACATTGTGACATCTTTTTTGTTCTCCTTATGCTCGACAAATTCTTCGGTAAATTCTCAAAAGATCTTGGAATTGATCTTGGAACATCGCACACGCTCGTTTACTCGAAAGAGGGTGGAATCATTATTAATGAACCATCCATCGTTGCGGTGAACACAAGAACCGATCAAATTTTAGCGGTGGGAAAAGATGCAAAAGACATGCTTGGAAAAACCCCTCCGCATATTTCCATTACAAAGCCATTGCAAAAAGGGGTGATTTCAGATTTTGAAGTGACAGAAAAAATGTTGAAGTATTTTATTGATAAAGCTTACACAGACTCGTTTACCTTTGCTCCGCGTCCACGAATCGTGATCGGTGTTCCTCTTGAAACAACAGAAGTGGAACGTAAAGCGGTTGAAGATGCTGCAATCTCGGCCGGCGCGCGTAAAGTATATCTCGTTGAGAATCCCATGCTTGCCGCACTCGGTGCACGTCTTCCATTATCAGAATCGATTGGAATGATGATCGTCGATTTGGGTGGAGGAACAACGGAAATCGCTGTCATGTCCCTTGCAGGAATCGTTACCTGGAAGTCTTTGGATATTGCGGGTGACGAATTGAACAAAAATATTATCCAATACGCGCGAGACATGTTTAACCTGTTGCTTGGTGAACGTGTCGCCGAAAAAGTGAAAATGCGTATTGGATCCGCCATTCCACAAGAAACGCCTCTTGAAATTGAAATGCGTGGTCGCGATCTGATTACAGGACTTCCGAGAGAGATTATCGTCACTGACACACAGATCAGAGAGGCAATGGATCGTTCGATCAGAACAATCATCGAACAAATCAAAGCAACACTTGAAAAAACACCTCCAGAACTCGTGGCGGACATTTACGAGCGGGGCATTGTGCTTACAGGCGGCGGAGCGCTGCTTCGAGGACTTGATGTTTTGATCAGTCGCCACGCTGAGATTCCTGTGCGAGTTGCCGAGGATCCCGTGACTTCTGTTGTGCGCGGAGCTGGTTTACTTCTCGAGAATGAAGAACTCCTCAAAGATATATCACTGCCTTCCGCAACCGAAGGCAACATTATTTAAAATTGTTTCTTTCGCCTTTTCAGCCCTTTCCGCCTTTTTTCTTTATGCCCACCTTTCGAACATGGTTGAATGTTCACCGTCGATTTATTGCGCCAGCTCTCCTGGTCCTGTTTTTCTTGATCTTGTTTTTTGCACGATCCCTCTTTTTTCGATCACTTCAATTCATCCAAAAACCGTTTGTCTCCTCTGGAACTTGGATTTCAAACCAATATCAATCAACATTCGGTGCCTGTTCCGTTAATCCCGATGATTATGAGCGTCTGGTTGCAGAGCGGAATCAATATGCGATTGAACGCTCAGAGATCGAGCGGATAAAATTAGAAAATACGACCTTGATAAAAGAACTCGGTTTTTTGAAACAACGTCAACTGAGTGCCGTTCCGGCAGCCATTATCAGTCGAGTCGTTTCGAACCAAACTTCCACGTTTATGGTAAACGTTGGATCAGACAATCATATCGTCCTTGGTTCCGCCGTTATTGTTGAGGATGGGATGTTTGTTGGAAAAGTCACGCGTGTTGATAAAACACAATCGGTTGTGACGGCATCCACAGATTTTCAGCTGGCTACAGGCGTGTCACTCTTAAATAAAACACGCACCATTGGGATTGCACAGGGTGCGGCAGGGAATTTGATCGAATTGAAATTTATTCCCGCCGATGAGGAAATTCATCCGAATGATCTTGTCATCACATCTGGCCTGGAAGACAATGTCCCATCTGGTCTTATTGTTGGAGTCGTCAACACGGTTAAACCAGAACCAGAAGCCCCATTTCAACAAGCGATCGTCGAGCCGTTATCAGACGTTCGTCGATACAACCATGTTGTGATTCTTGTTCCATCATTATGACGCGCATTTTTCTGCACATTCTTGCTGGAATTTTTTTGTCGGTTATTGAAGCGAGTTTTTTTGGGTCCTTGCAAGGTGTGTTTCGTTTCACCCCTTTTGTCCTTGTGATCAGTGTTTATTTGCTTCAACATCACTCCATGAAGTCAGCCGCATCATGGATGATCATCCACGGACTTTTACTTGATTTTACGGGCGCATCTGTTGTCCCACTCGTGACCGTTGCTTATCTTATTACCGCATGGGTTGCCCTTTTAAGCGCAGAGCGAATTTTTTCAAACAGGTCATTTTATGGTGTGGCGGCATGTGCCGGTTTAAGTTACGTTACATTTCAAATGGCAACAGGTTTTTTGCAACTCGCGTTTGAATTCACAAAAAAACAACCCTTTCATTGGGGGACCTATTTCTCGGATGCAGGTGCGCGCCTTTTGATGTTATTTCTCTCTCTTCTCGTTCTCTATTCATTCGCAAAACAAATTCGTTCAGGCTTAGTAAAACTTTCCTTACTTCCACCTTCGCGTCAAACGTACTAACATGTTTAACTTTTGGAAACGCAAATCCACCTCTCATATTTTCGTGGTCCAGCACCATGCAGGGTTTGGATTGAAGCGAAATAAATCATCAGACGCGATCGACATCACGGATGGCTATATTTCTGACGATCTTTCTTCACACGAACGATCGATTCGTTCAACTGTGTCATCAAAACGACTTACGATTGGTTTCTCCCTTTTCTTTTTAGTCTTTTTTGCATTTTTTTCACGGGCACTCTATTTGCAAGGATTAAAAGGTTCGCATTTTTATGCGCTTGCAGATGCAAACCGGTATCGTGTGACTCGTGTCGTTTCACCACGTGGAAAAATTTTGGATCGTCATGGCGTTGTGCTTGCAACAAATGTCCCTTCGTTTTTACTCACCTTGACCATTGCAGATTTACCCAAAGAGGCAGAGGAACGAGAGCTCGTGATACAAGGTGTGTCTAAACAAGTTGGTGTTCAACGTGCAGATATAGATTTGCTACTGACACAATATGCAAAACAGCCGCAAGAGCACGTGCCTGTGCTGCGGAATATCCCATACGAGTCGGCCATGCGACTCACGATTGAAATCGCCCAATATCCAGGCTTTAACCTGATTGCAAGTGTTCAGCGTTCCTATCCTTCCACAGCCGTATCGCTTTCTCATGTGCTCGGGTACATGGGAAAAATATCTCCTACGGAGTCTGTTCAGCTCGCTTCGTCAGGATATCGAGCCATCGATCAGATTGGAAAAACGGGAATTGAACGAACAGCTGAGACGCAATTACGTGGAACACCTGGCAAATTAGTTACAGAGGTGAATGCATCCGGACATGAACTGTCGGTGATCTCAAAAACGGATCCAATTTCTGGAACGGATGTTCATCTTGGCATTGATCTTGAGTTGCAAAAGTTTATTGAAATTCAATTGCAAACTATTTTACAACAAGTTCATGCCACGCGCGCTTCTGTTGTTGCGATTGATCCTCGTTCAGGAATCGTACGTGCACTTGTAAGCTTACCTGCATTTGATAACAATCTTTTTTCCAGTCAGATCACAAACGAGACCTATCAACAACTTGCACAAGACCCAAATCAGCCCCTCTTTTTTCGAGCGATTTCTGGGGAGTATCCTTCCGGATCCATTTTTAAACCCGTCGTTGCCTATGCCGCACTTGCAGAACACATTGTCGGCGAACATACGTCGTTTGTTTCAAGTGGGGGCTTACGCGTAGGGGAATGGTTTTTTCCTGACTGGAAGGGGGGCGGGCATGGAGTGACAGACGTGCGAAAAGCGATCGCTGAATCCGTAAACACGTATTTTTACATTATTGGCGGTGGATTCCAAGATACAATTGGTCTTGGGGTTGATCGTATAGCCGAGTATTCTCGTTATTTTGGTTTTGGTGCAAAAACCGGAATCGATCTCCCAAATGAAGCAACGGGATTCTTGCCGTCAAAAGAATGGAAAGAGAAAGCAAAAGGAGAACGATGGTACGTTGGAGACACGTATCATTTGGCCATTGGTCAGGGAGATTTTCTTACAACACCACTTCAAATGACCGTTGCAACAGCAACGATTGCAAATGATGGACAGGCAATTCAACCGCATGTCATTGATTCGGGCGAAGAGATAAAAAAGGTGGAGGTGAAGAACTTAGACGCAACCGCGCTTCGAATTGTGCAAGAGGGGATGAGACAGTCTGTCACCGTTGGAAGCAATAGACGATTGCTAAGTTTGCAATTTCCTGTCGCAGGAAAAACGGGAACAGCACAATCTGGAGCGGAGCGACCAACACACTCTTGGTTTACGGGTTATGGTCCCTATGACAAGCCAACGCTCGCGATCACGATTCTCGTCGAGGAGGGAGGGGAAAGTACCGCAGCCGCTGTTCCGCTCGCAGAAAAAATATTCGCTTGGTGGTTTGCGCATGGAAATCGTTAACGTATTCGTAGGGGAGGCTCGTGAGCCTCCCCTACGAACGCATATTCGTCTATACTAGAAACGTATGAAAAAAATCTTTGTCTTTTTTTGTTTGCTTTTTCTTTCCGTTCCGCTTGTACATGCAGAGAGCCTCGACTTACCGAAAACATCCACACAAGTTCCAGCCACCATCACAGAGATTCAATCCGTACGCCCAGTAACTGCAGGCATGAATGCGTATGAATTTCGCGCACAAACAAAAACGGGCGAAGTTTATAACGTACATACGAGTGACTCAGCACCAGAAGGAATTGCCATTTCGTTAAAAAAGGGTCAAAAAATCTTTTTACAAAAAATAGATGGAAATCCACCGCAAGTTTATTTTGAGGATGTTGAACGTACGGGTGCGCTTTGGTGGATCCTGTCCCTCTTTGTCCTCCTTGCCCTTGTCGTTGGACTCAAACGAGGCTTTTGGTCTTTAATCGGGCTTGGAATGACGCTCCTTGTGTTGTTTGGGTTTATTTTTCCAAGTGTCTTACGCGGGCAAGACGTCCTTACGGTTACCATTCTCGGTTCGATCGGAATTCTCGCAGTGAACATGCTCATCTCACACGGTTTCCGAAAAGAATCCTTCCTCGCATTTTTATCCACCATGCTTGGTTTTCTCTGTGTCTGGATCTTCGCACATCTTTTCACGTCTTGGACTTCTATTTCTGGAACAGGTTCAGAAGATGCCTTATTACTCGTCGGAGATGTTCCCGTGGAAATTCTTACCATCCGGCTCTTTTTAGCCGGTGTCATTTTAGGAGCCGTAGGTGTCCTCGACGATGTTGCGATTTCTCAAACAGAGATTGTGCACGAACTTGTGAAAGCTGATTCAAGTCTCTCGCGCAGAGAACTATTCTTACGCTCCATGCGTATTGGAAGACATCATATCGCCTCAACCATCAACACACTCGTTTTGGTGTACGCTGGCGCGTCTATGCCAATTCTCATCCTCTTCCTTTACCATTCAGGCAACGTCAGCGCGTTTCTCAACTCAGAAATCATCACCGAAGAAATCGTTCGTACGCTTGCGGGAACAACAGCCCTTATCCTAACTGTTCCAATCTCTTCGTTTATTGCGGCATACGGATATAGCCCCAATTCACTTGACATGACACACAAACATCCGTAGAATACGTTTATTACTCGCGGAGCTCTGCCCGCGGGTTTCATTTTTATGCCAACATATCTCTCCAAACAAGGTCTTGAAGATCTTAAAGCAGAACACGCAAAACGCATTACACAAATTCGTAAAGAAATTGCGGAAAAAATTAGTGCGGCAAAAGAACTCGGAGATCTCTCTGAGAACTTTGAATATCATGAAGCAAAAGAACAACAAGGACTTAATGAATCACGTGTGGTTCAACTTGCTGACATGATTCGTGATGCGGTCATTGTCAATGAATCAACAGGAGGAACATCCCTTGGTCTTGGAACCACATTTGTGGTCGAAGTAAACGGGGCGCAAAAAACATACTCTCTTGTTGGATCTAATGAATCTGATCCAATGTCGGGAAAAATCAGCAATGAATCACCAATAGGTCTTGCATTCATGGGACATGAAGTGGGTGACTTGATTGAAATTCAAACCCCAGGAGGAGCCATGACCTACAAAATTATCTCCATCAAATAATGGAAATTACGGAAAATCGTCTTTGACGAAAAAGACGGTTCCCTATAAAATAGAGCCACATTTGGCTCTATTTTTGTTTGTTTAATTGATCCCGATATGACCCAAGAAGAAATTGTTCGACGTGAACGCCTGGAAAAAATGAAAACGGCAGGACTTGATCCTTATCCATCAGGTTCTCTTCGAACACACATGCTCCAAGAAGTCATGGATAACTTTGAGTCATTTCTCGCAAATCAAACTTCCGTTATTTGTGATGGTCGCGTGCGATTGATCCGAAAACACGGCGGACTCACATTCGTACAGTTGCAAGATGCATCGAGAATGATGCAACTCGCACTTCATAAAGATCAAATTGGCGAAGAAACTTATGAACAGTTTCACGAGTTCGTTGATGTTGGCGATTTTCTTGAAGTCACTGGAATTGTGTTCAACACAAAAAAGGGCGAGCCGACGATTGATGTAAAGGCGTTTCGCATCATGAGCAAGGCGCTCATGCCACTGCCAGAAAAATTTCATAGACTCACAGATGTTGAGGCACGTTATCGTGAGCGTGAATTGGATTTAATCATGAATGCGGATGTACGCGAGCGTTTCATCAAACGATCAAAACTCATTTCGTCGCTCAGACACTTTCTTGATGATCGCGGATTCCTCGAAGTCGAGACACCAATTCTTCAACCAATTCCTGGTGGAGCAAACGCACGACCATTTATTACGTATCACAATGCGCTTGATGCAGATTTATATTTACGCATCGCTCCAGAACTCTATCTCAAACGCCTCATGGTTGGTGGGTTTGAAAAAGTGTATGAGATTGGGCGACTTTTTCGTAATGAGGGAATCGATTTTGCGCACAATCCAGAATTCACGACCATCGAACTTTACTGGGCGTTTGTGAAAGACAAAGTTACCTATGTTGATTTTCTTGAAGAGATCATGCGGCATATTATTAACGCCTCCATGGGTTCTCTTCATGTTCCATACGGTGAGGGCGAGATTGATTTTGAATCCGCATGGCCCCGTAAAACGTTTCGAGAGGCAATCATTGAGGATTGCGGAATCGACATTGATCTCTATAAAACAGAATCCGAATTGATCGCGATTGTTCGCGAGAAAAAGTTGGATGTAGATTTCAAGAACGCCGTTGGAATTGGTGAGCACTACGATCAATTGTTTAAAAAGACGGCGCGTGCACATATCACACAGCCGGTTTGGATTTTTGATTACCCCGTCGAGCTAAAACCGCTCGCAAAGGAAAGTCCGGAAGATCCAACCAAATCCGCATCTGTTCAGCTTGTTGTTCACGGAATGGAAATCATTAACGCGTATTATCACGAATTGAATGACCCAATTGAACAGCGACGACGTTTTGTAGCACAAGAGGATTTGCGTGAACAGGGAAGTGAAGAAGCACAATTTCTCGATGAAGAGTTTCTCTCTGCCCTTGAACACGGAATGCCGCCAACAAGTGGAATGGCAATCGGCATCGATCGTCTCGTCGCATTTCTGACAAACGCTCCAAACTTGAAGGAAGTTATCTTGTTCCCAACACTCAAACCAAAAACACCAGAAACAACACCAGAACCTGAGGTATGACGAAACGCATTTTGATTTTCGGAACATTCGACGGATTCCACGCTGGGCATCAGTTTGTGGTTGAAGAAGCGGCAAAGAAGGGAAGTGAGCTTGTGGCTGCGGTTGCTCGAGACGCACACGTGAGAGCGCTTAAGCACAAAGAACCTCACAACGATGAACAAACTCGCCTCGCACGCGTGGCTAAGGATCCGCATGTCTCTCGAGCCATGTTGAGCGATGAAGAACTCGGCTCCTACCGCATTCTTGACGAGGTACAGCCCGACCTGATCGTCCTCGGCTTTGATCAACTTGCCCTCAGAGACGACCTTGAACGCTGGATGCAGGAACACGATCGAAACATCCCAATAGAGACACTTGCCGTGTTTCAAAAAAAATAAAGACAAAAGTACGTTCACTCCACCACTCCATCACTCAACCACTTTTGCTTTATGCACCGAACATGGGTTGAAATTAAAGAGCAGGCACTTGCTCATAACATCCAAACACTCCGATCCCTTGTTGGGAACGGGGCTGTTTTTTGTGCAGTCGTAAAGGCAAATGCGTATGGACATGGCCTGAAAGAAGTTGCACGTATTGCGCGTCGCAATGGCGTTGATGCGTTTGGTGTCGATAGCATCGATGACGCACTCATTTTACGTGATTTATTTCCAACCTCTCTGATCATCGTCCTCGGCTACACCATGTCGGAACGATTTCATGAAGCGATTCGTGAACAAATTGACCTCACCCTCTATGACCTCGAAGGTTTACGAGAAGCCGATGCTGTTGCTTCAAAGTCTGCTCTTCCTGCGCGTGTTCATCTTAAAATTGAAACTGGAACATCACGTCAAGGCGTTTCCATGGATGATCTTCCTGATCTTCTCAATATTTTTCGAGAATCAAAACATCTTCAGCTTGTGGGCGTATCAACACATTTTGCCAACATCGAAGACACGGCCAATCCGGAATACGCCACGCTTCAATATCAACGATTTACACAAGCGCTTGAGCTTGTACAAACGTTTGAGCTTTCACCGCAATACATCCACTGCGCTTGTTCTGCGGCAATTCTTTTATACCCACAAACATATGGCACCCTTGTCCGCGCAGGCATTGCGATGTACGGGATCTGGTCGTCTGCAACCGTTCAAGAAACCATGCACAAACAATCCATTCCATGCGAACTTCAGCCTGTCCTATCTTGGAAAACACGTATCGCTCAAGTAAAATCTATTGCAGGAGGAACACCCATTGGATATGGTCTCACTGAGATCGTGCAAAAGCGTAGTCGTATTGCGGTCCTTCCTGTTGGATATTGGGATGGTTATGATCGCAAACTTTCCTCACGCGGAGAGGTATTGATTGGAGGGTATCGATGTAAAGTTATGGGACGTGTGAGCATGAACATGATGATGGTCGATGTTTCCAATATTCCAAACGTTCAAAAGAACCAGGAAGTCATTCTTATTGGAAAAGACGCGCGCAATATGATCACAGCAGATTTCGTTGCACAAAAACTCTCGACCATCCCGTATGAGGTTTTGGCGCGCATTAATGCGGCCATTCCACGTGTTGTGGTTTAGCATATGCAAAAGAGAAATCACTTTCATCGTTTGCAACAAAAACGCTATTCGCGTGGTGCGTATCGCAACCCTTATTTTCAGGCACCAAAGATACAGACAAAGAAGTATCTCTACGGACTTGCTGCGGGAATTGCAGCTCTTCTCGGCGTCATGATTTATTTCTATGCATATCCAGCATTTTCACTTAAACAGGTAGAAATTCGTGGTCTTGAAGCAGCATCAAACACACAAATCGAAACGCAGGTACGCGCGTACCTTAATCAGTCTCACCTCCTTTTTTTTCATAAAACAAACAAGTTCCTTTTTTCTGAAAAAGATCTTCAAACATTTCTTGCGAACTCATTTGCGTTTGATCGTCTGGAAATCCGTGTCAAAAAACAAACCCTTTCTTTAAACGTCAAAGAACGAACATCTGATGTAATTTGGAAGTCCGGTGGGGAACAATACTTAGCGGATCTGAAGGGTGTTATTACGCAAAAAATCGATTCTCAAGCAAATTTGCGCAATCTTCCTGTCCTCACAGATCGAAACAATAAGCCGGTTAAAATAGGTGATAGCGTACTTACAGAAGAACAGATGAAACATATTCTTGCATTTGAAAATATCTTAACCTCAAACGGATTTGGATTTCGTGAGGCGCAGATAGATCTCCAAACAGGGAAGTGGGTCGGAATCGTAACACTCGAGGGGTATCTCATCATGTTTGATCCGGATGGGGATTTACAAGCACAATTTAACCGCTTAAAAACAATTCTGGATGACACCATTAAAGACACATCTAAACTGCAGTACATCGACTTACGATTTGGAGATCATGTGTACTATAAATAAACGATTGAAAGATGTGTCGTAAAATGAATAGGCTGTAAGGGGTAAGGAGAGGGGGAGACGAGAAATGGGCACAGCACGATCCGTGAAGCTACGAGTGCACATCGGACAGAGTCTATTGGCCATGTTATTCACTGACTGGTCGAAGTGCTGTTCAAAACAGCTTTCGACAAGCTCGATCAATATGGAAAAGAAAATCTTCTGCGGCAGATTATGATACACAGCATGAGACTTGGGCACTGCATTCGATATTAAATAAATCGCCCTATTTACGCTAAATTGAGACAATTTATAAGGTATACTGATACCCCCTGTTTCTGAGGCGTGATTGTATAGTGTCGTATAAGATATATTGTACGACACTACTTTTAACAGCAAGAAGAACCCGGGTGAAGGGCTCTCTTTGCTTCTCTTTTCCTTATATTGAACTGCCTGTTCCTGAAAAATAACCCCCTAAGTAGCTGACCAACAACAGAACAACTCCGATCCCAAAAACCAAAAAGCCAATGCTGATGATCCCCTTAATGCTTTCATCGTCATTCTTTGAAATCTCACGAACCATCACGATGGCGAAAAGGAGAAATCCTGCGAGCGGTGCAAGCGTTAAAATCCATCCAGCAATTTTTAAGAGCGTAACAATTTGTATGTTCATATTAAGGAAATTGTAGATAAAACAATGGATCAGCTGGTATTCCCTCTTTACGCACTTCAAAGTGAAGATGAGGGCCTGTTGATAATCCTGTAGATCCCACAGCGCCAATTTGGCCGCCGCGAGGAATATATTGATCTGCAATCACGTCGATGCGAGAAAGATGGGCGTACAGAGTTGCAATTCCTTCTGAATGAATCACCATGACATAGTTTCCATACTGCGCTCCCCTACGCGTCCATGCAACAAATCCTGGTGCTGCCGCTTTTACCGCTGTACCCGTTGGCGCAGGTAAATCGATTCCAGGATGTTCAAATAAATTTCGAAACGGATACGTTGGGTCATGAAATGTTGAAGAGAGACCTCTTGCGCCTGGATTGATCGGCCAAGAGAGGAGTCCCCCACCGATTTCGTCTGTTGGTTGAATGCGTTGTTCTAATTTTGCTTGCAATTGTTGAATTTGATTCTGAATGAAAATCTGTTCTTGCTTTAAATCTTGAACTAATTGTTGAAATCGTTTTTCTGATTGTTGCGTTGTTGCAAGAATAATGGATTTTGCTTCCTGTTCCTCGTCCAGCTGTGTTTTATGTTTTTCCAAGTCATGTTCAACCTGTTCAATTTCACCGCGTTTTTTTTCTTGATCAACGCGTGATTGTTCCAAAGAATTCTTTGTTGCTTTTGCTTCAGAAACAGCTTTTGAAAGATCTCCCTGAATTTGCTCAAGTCTTTGAACCGTGTCTAAAAGCGAAGAAAAGCGATCCGTGCCGTAAAAAATTTGAATGGGAAGCGCCTGATCTTGCGCTTGAATTTTTTGGACAACCGTTACAATCAGTTCTTTTTGACGGCCCAGCTTTTGTTGCATGTCCAAAATATTCTGCTGAATTTTGACGATTTCCGAGTTAATAAGATCAATTTGCGCCGTTGTTTCACGAATTTGCAGTTCCGTTCTTCCAATGCGGTTTTGCAAAAGATCAAGTTCCGTTTCAAGAGTTACCGCTTGTGATTGTGCTTCTTCAATTTTTTTTTGATAAACCTGAATTTGCTGGTTTAAATCATTAATGTTTGCCTTTTTTTCCTCAATTGTTTGTGCGGCTTCGGGGGAAGGTGTTATCGAGAGCTCATCTGCGCGTAAAAAAGATACGTCAAAGCAAAAAATAAGAATCAAGATTCCGAAAATGGAAACGATGGTTTTTGCCCGAACGTGGGACATAGTCATTTTAAGAGCGAAACGGCGTGATCAATGCGTTTAAGCGATTCTTGTTTTCCAAAAATCCACAGCAATTCAAATGGATTCGGGGATTTTTCTTTTCCGGATAATGCGGCACGTAATGGCCACAACACATTTCCATTCTGATAACTTCCCTCTTCAATATACTTCTTTACGGCCGCTTCGAGAAGTATGCGATCGGTGAACATATCGTCTGGAGTCTTCTCGAGAACCTGACGAAGAGCAACGAGATGCATCTTTGCGTCCGTTGCATCTGCTTTCTTCCAAACGAGTATTGCAGGATCAAATTCGATCGATTGCAAATACTCGAGTGCACGATCCGCGAGATCCTGAAGCGTAACAAGACGATCTTTTTCGATTTCACAAATACGCTCGAGAAAAGACGGGTCGATTGAAACCTGAGACTTCTCGAAAAACGGCTTTGCGAGGGCGATCAATTCTGGCGTTGATTTTGTTCGAAGATACATTCCGTTCATCCAGTCGAGTTTTGCATGATCAAATACAGCACCACTCTTGTTGATCTTCGAGAGATCGAATAACTGAACGAGTTCGTCGAACGAATAAATTTCACGATCGGCTGTTGGATTGAATCCGAGCAGCGCAACGAAGTTGGTTAATGTTTCCGGCAAATATCCTTTTGCGAGATAATCTTCGACCGCGACATCGCCCTGACGCTTCGACAGCTTTGATTTATCTGGGTTCAAAATCAGTGGAAGATGCGCAAATTTTGGAAGCGTAAATCCAAACATGTTGTACAAAATAACATGTTTTGGTACTGATGAAATCCATTCATCACCACGAATAATGTGTGTGACGCTCATGTCATTATCATCAACGACAACCGCGAGGTGATAGGTTGGAAATCCATCCGTTTTTAAGAGAACCTGATCGTCAACCTCTTTGTTGTCGATCGTAATCTCACCACGGATCTCGTCTGTAAACGTGGTCTTCCCTTCTGGAACAAGTAATCGAACGACATGCGGTTCGTTTGCAGCAATCTTCGAGGCAATTTCATCCTTCGACAAATGCAGACAGGTGCGATCATATTTCATCGGAGACTTCATGGCCTGCTGTTCTTCACGAAGTGCCGTAAGTCGTTCTTTTGTACAAAAACAATAGTAGGCATCGCCTTTGTCGAGGAGACGCTGTACATGCTCGCGATAAAGTTCGAGGCGCTCGGACTGGATGTATGGACCCTTGTCTGGTGGAAGCCCCATTGTTTTGAGCGTCGCGATCAATGCGTCAACTGCACCAGGAACAAGACGCGCTTGGTCTGTGTCTTCAATGCGCAAAATAAACGTTCCATTTTGTTGTTTTGCGTAAAGATAACTATAAAGCGCCGTGCGGAGTCCGCCGACGTGAAGGTATCCCGTTGGTGATGGGGCGAAGCGGGTGACAACATTCATAAGAGAAACAAAGTGAAAGAGTGGAAGAGTGATTGTGTGGGAGCTATTTTTTCAAAAAAGAAAGAAACATCCTTCACTTTTTGACTCTTTCACTTTTTCACTTTCCGCTTAATTGACGATAAATTTCAGGGATGACCTTTCTGCAAGCTTTCCAGAATCTGTGCTGCCTTAGTGTAGCGCAAACGACGACGATCGGAAAGACGAAAGTCGCGTTTAAAATGCGGCCCGCTCGTGAAGGCTCGATCATGACGCGCCAGAGCCATTCGAGACCCATGCGCAACATGAACTGAGGTGCACGAGGCTTCATCCTCGAGATCATCTCGAACGCACCACCAACACCGACAGCGATCCGAACGGATGGAAGATTCGGCAACGCCTGTTTGATAAATTGTTCCTGTTTTTTTTGACCGAGCGCAACGAGCATGATATCGGCATTGAATCCGGCTAGGTCGTAGGGGTACCCCTCGTGGGTACCCCTGTAATGTAAATCGATGCGGCCCGGATTAAAAACAGAAATGCGAACGCCAGGATATTTTTGTTCAAAATACTGTTTTGTTTTTTTTGCCGCACCCTCTTCCCCACCAACAAGTAATAAGTGCCTATTGGTCTTATAGGACAAATAGGCCAGGCGATCGACAAGGTCGACGCCAGTGTGGCGATGATGCAGTCGCTCATCGGTCAGAGCTGCAATCGCAAAGCGAAGACCGACGCCGTCGGGCAAAGAGAGATCACTCGACTGCAACAATTTTTGAAACTCAGTGTCTTTAGAAGCGAGCAAAAGAAACTCCGGGTTTGGAGTTGCGAGAAATTTTGAGGTGTTCCCATTCACCCATTCTGTGAGTTGTTGGTCGAATTCGTTATCGGACAAATCGTCGATCGGAACGTCGAAAATAAAATGACGCATGTGCACACAGTCTATCAAAATGCTACACTTATTCAAGTATTTTTGTTTGACAAAACATTTTTGGCACTCTATCATTATGAGTGCTAAACGAAAGAAAATTCCAAATATGATGCCCAATAATTTTACATTGAAATCCCAAGAAGCTCTTCAGCGTGCGCATAATATCGCCATCGAGAACGGTCAGCCCGCACTCGAACCGATTCACGTTTTGGTTTCTCTTCTCACCCAAGAGGACGGAATCATTCCGACGATCGTCGATAAAATCACGACACAGGAATCAAATCTTCGTCATGAACTCGACCACATTCTCGAAACGCTTCCAAAGTCCCCTGCCCCGCAAGCGGGTGGAGTTGGACAAATGTATCTCAGCCAACAAATGGCAGAGGTACTTTCTATGGCGCACAAAAAAGCCAAAGAGTTTAAGGATGACTTCATCTCGACAGAGCATTTGCTCCTCGCCTTGCTCACAAACAAGCCTGTCGAGTCATTGCTTGCACAATATGAAATCACAGAAGAATCCGTGATGCGCGCACTGAAAGATATTCGCGGAGCGCAACGCGTCGACACGGCCGAGCCGGAAGCGCGCTACCAAACATTGCAAAAATACGGAACAGACCTCACAGAATCCGCTCGACTTTCCGAACTTGATCCTGTTATTGGTCGCGATACCGAGATTCGTCGCCTTATGCAGGTTCTTTCTCGACGCACCAAGAACAATCCGGTTCTGATCGGAGAAGCAGGTGTCGGAAAGACGGCGATTGTGGAAGGTCTCGCGCAACGCATTGCATCGGGTGACGTTCCCGAGCTGCTCAAAAACAAATCAATTTTCATGCTCGATGTCGGTGCGCTCGTCGCTGGCACAAAATTTCGTGGTGAATTCGAGGAAAGACTCAAAGCGGTCATCAAGGAAATCGAAAGTTCTAGCGGGCAGATTATTTTATTTATTGACGAGCTTCATACACTCGTTGGAACTGGAACAACCGAAGGTGGAACCATGGACGCATCAAACATGTTGAAGCCTGCACTTGCGCGAGGCAAGCTGCGTGCGATTGGTGCAACGACGCTTAAGGAATACCAACGCTACATCGAAAAAGATCCTGCACTCGAACGACGATTTCAACCCGTGATGGTCGAAGAACCGACCGTCGAAGACACAATTGCCATTCTTCGAGGAATCAAAGAAAAGTACGAGGCACACCACGGTGTTCGAATTTCCGACCCATCCCTCATCTCGGCAGCCGAGTTGTCCGATCGTTACATTACAGATCGAAATCTTCCCGACAAAGCAGTCGACCTCATGGATGAGGCCGGATCTGCGCTTCGTATGCAAATCGACTCAATGCCTGAAGAACTCGATGTGCTCAAGCGAGATCTTATGCGCCTCGAAATTGAGGAGAAGGCGCTTCAGAAAGAAGATGACAAAGAATCGAAGACGCGACTTAAGGATATCGAGAAACAAATCGCGGATCTTCGCGAGCAGACGGAGGCCTTCGAGGGAAAGTGGCGCAACGAGAAGGAAAAGATCACCTTGATTCGCGAAATCAAATCCACAATCGATCGGCTGAAATTACAGGCAGAACAAGAAGAACGTAAAGGCAACCTCGAGAAAGTGGCGGAGATTCGTTATGCGAACTTGCCGCTTGAGGAGAAGAAACTGAAATCCGCCGAGGAGGCACTTCGAAAGATTCAGAAAGAACGCGGGCTCTTGAAAGAAGTGATTACGGAAGAAGATATTGCAACGGTCGTATCGCGTTGGACGAACATTCCCGTATCAAAGATGCTCGAATCCGAGATGAAAAAACTTACGCGTATGGAAGACGACCTTGCAAAGCGCGTCGTCGGACAGGCAGAAGCGATCACTGCCGTCTCGAACGCACTTCGTCGTTCTCGCGCAGGCATTGGCGAAGAACATCGTCCGATCGGTTCGTTTATTTTCCTTGGACCGACGGGAGTTGGAAAGACGGAACTTGCGCGAGCACTCGCTGAGTTTATGTTCAATGATGAGTCCGCGATGATTCGCCTCGACATGAGCGAGTACATGGAAAAACATGCGACGTCGAAGATTATCGGTTCGCCTCCCGGATATGTCGGTTACGAGGAAGGCGGACAACTCACCGAGCTTGTCCGGCGCAAACCATATTCCGTTTTGCTCTTCGACGAAATCGAAAAAGCCCATCCGGATACATTCAACTTGCTCCTCCAAATTCTCGACGAGGGTCATCTGACCGATGCGAAGGGACGCAAAGTGAACTTCAAGAATACGATTATCATCATGACTTCGAACATTGGATCGGATTTGATTCTCAATGCTGGCGCGAATCTTGGCGCAATGGGCTTCCACGAGGAATCAGAAGTCGAAATCGGATCGGATAAAGAGATTCGCGAAACAATCATGGGATTATTGAAAGATCACTTTCGACCCGAGTTTCTCAACCGCGTCGATGAGACGATTGTCTTTCATGCGCTTCGACCAGAAGACATGGAAGCGATTGTGCAAATTCAGCTTGATCGCGTGGCACTTCGTCTCAAAACACAACGACACATCGAGCTTGTTGTCTCGAATGCAGCACGAGCGCTTATCGCAAAGCTTGGATACGATCCGTCGTATGGTGCGCGTCCGGTCAAGCGTGTCATTCAAACACAAATTCTCGATCCGCTCGCCCTCAAAATTGTTTCTGGGGAAATTAAGGAGGGTAAACAAGTGCTGGTTGGAGTGAAGGGAGACGAGATTATCATCACAACGAAATCACGGTAATCTGAGGCTTTAGCCTTGGTTCCCTTTCGAAATACAAGCCAAAAAGGCTTGTATTTCGTTTGTCGAATCACTCTCTTTGCGATATACTTTCTCCATGAACAAGGCAATGGGATTGCTTATTTTTATCGCTATTTTGACCACGTCGATCCCGACGGTTGTTTTGGCTGCGCCACAAGCTCCAAGCCCTGAGCACCTGTTGTCAGACGCGGACATGACAGATGTTGACGCCATGTCGCGCAATGAAATCCAAATGTTTTTATCAAAAGGATCGCTTGCAAAATATAAAACGAAAGACATAAAAGGGGTGACACGTTCCGCTGCAGATATTATCGCGAATGCAGCGAAAGAGTTCACCTTAAACCCACGGGTCATCCTGGTTATTCTTCAAAAAGAACAAAGTCTTGTTGAAAGCCCAAAGGCAACACAAAAACAACTTGATTGGGCGATGGGGTATGCGATTTGTGACGACTGTTCAAAGTCTGATCCTCGACTGCAAAAATATCGCGGATTTGGAAAACAAATTTATTTTGCCACAAAACACATTCGTGAAGCCTACTTGTCAAAGCTGCTCATACAGGGAAAGACCTCATCCGGATACGGTCCCGGCATTGAATCCATGATCGATGGCGCCGCACTTGTCCCGCAAAACAACGCAACCGCCGCGCTTTATACGTACACGCCGCACAAACAAGGAAATGTGAACTTCATGAACATTTGGAATCGATGGTTCACAAAAATGTTTCCGGACGGAACACTTATTCAAAGTCGAAAAACTGGTGGGGTCTGGCTTGTACAGGGTGGAAAAAAACGGCCAATCATCTCGGAGGCTGTTCTGAAATCACGATTCAATGCAAACACAATTCTTCCGACGAGTATTTCGATCATAGAACAATATCCAGACGGAGCACCAATCGATTTTCCAAATTATTCCCTTCTCCGTTCTCCGACCGGATCCATTTATTTAATCGTCGATAACGTTCGACGTGGATTCATTTCCATGAACGCCCTCCGTGATGCTGGTTTCAGCATTCATGATGTCATTCAAGTAAAACAAAAAGATCTCACTCGCTACACAGAAGGCCCACTTATCTTTCCATCCACCTATTCGTCGTTATGATCACTTTCGCTGCGTTTACTCCACATTCTCCTTTGTTGCTTGAATCCATCGGCAAAGAGAATACGAAAGCCTTGCAAGCAACACTTGATGCGATGCAAAGACTTTCAGAAGAACTCTATGCATCACGCCCTGATGTTATTTTAACGATCTCAACACATCGCGGTGCGCACAAGGATGCCTTTTCTCTCAACATGCATGATGAGTACTTTATCGATGTTTCAGAATTCGGCGATCACGGAACGCATGATGAATTCCTTCCGGACATTGAACTCATGACGAACATTCAACGACGCATGCGTTCTGAAACGCTGCCATTCACCCTCGACTCAGACGCGAGCCTTGATTACGGTGTTGGAATTCCACTCACGTTACTTACAAAAGCGTTACCAATCACACACACGATTGTTCCAATTGCCTACAGTTTTTTATCCTCAAAAGCCCACGTTGAGTTTGGACGGATCTTAAAAGATATTTGTGTGAAAAGTTCAAAACGTATTGCTATCATCGCCTCTGGGGATCTCTCGCACACACTCACCTCAAATGCTCCCGCTGGTTTTCACCCATCTGGCGAGGAAGTCGATATCGCGATGGTGAAGTCCATTGAGAACATGTCTCTCTCGCAACTTCTTTCCATGGACGATGACGCGCTCGAGAATTCACAAGAGTGCGCACACCGACCTCTCTTGATTCTGTTTGGCATGCTTGAAAAAATGCCCGTGCGTCCTGAAATTCTCTCGTATGAACACCCATTTGGCGTCGGACAACTCGTGGCACAATTCCATTTGAATTAATATGATTGCGGAAGTGTATCCAATCATGCGCATGCCTCGACATGTCACCGTCTTTGACTATGCGGTGCCCGAAGAACTTCATCACCTTAAGCGAGGTGATGTTGTTGTGATTCCCTTTCGCGCTACATCCGTTTTTGGTGTCATCTCGCGCATAAAGAACGTACAAGATCGCGCGTTCCGATTGAAAGCTATTACGAAGCTTGATTCTCGTATCACGTTTTCAGATACGGAACTATCGTTCTTCGAGCATCTCGCGAGTGAGCTCGCTCAATCTGTTCCGTCTATCTTGAATAGTTGCTTACCCGAATTTCCGAAACGCATCGCAACAAAAACAGCACCCATCGCACCAAACGAACCCCTCACGATCACGCCGTCAGAACTCGACGGCCTGCAATCGACCGCGCAACAATTAACCGAACGCAGTCGTGCGTTTGCGCATGTTTCGGACATTCGACGCATGGCGTGCGTAATCGCAGGATATCTCCGATTGAAACCGGAACAGAAGTGCGTTGTGCTTTGCCCGACGATCCTCGATGCACAAAGACTTTACGCGCACTTACCGCTCGAGACCCGCTTTCTTCTCACGGGCGAAGAAAACACAGGAACACAGTTTGCTGTTTGGAATGCGCATAGAAATGCAGACGCATGTGTCATGATTGGCACAAAAAATGTTTTGTTTGCAACAGACTCGAAGACAACAACGATTTTTGTGGTGCGTTCGAGTCACGAGAACCATGGACATCACGAACAAAATCCTCGATTTGATGGACGAACAGTTGCGCACATGCTTGCCGAGCATCATCACACGAATCTGTTCTTTCTCGATGTCATGCCGCGCATCGAAGACACACTTGTATTCTCGAAGACAAATATCATCGGCACGCCGCCGAATCTCGAGCCGTGCATCATCGATATGGAGCACCAAAGTCGTGCATCCGCGATCGGGCATTGGATTTCGCATGAAACCTATCAGGCAACACAGGAATGTCTTGAACGCGGTGAGCGTGTTCTTGTCGTTCTCAACAAAAAACATCATGCTCGACGACTCAGTTGCACATCGTGCGCTTCGGATGTCGTCTGTGAAACGTGTAGCAACGGAATGATTCTTGATGACCTGTTGATGCGTTGCGTCCGATGCAAATCATCCATTCCGATTATTCGATCGTGTCCGAAGTGTCATGAAGCAACACTCAAAGAATCTGGATTCGGTAATCAAAAGATTGATGCTCTGCTCCAGAAAGAATTTCCGACCGTCTCGACATGCCTCATTGACAAAGAACATCCGATCATGAACCGGAACGCATCGCTCGTGATCGCCACGTCCTACTACCTTGAACAAATGGCAAACGCATTCACTCCGGATCGATTCGCCCTTGTTGTTCTTCTCGACGCAGACGCGCCGCTCTTTCGCCCAACATACCGCGCAAGCGAGGCGGCACTGTACGAATGCGAAGGCTGGCGTGCGCTTGCATTTGCAAATCGCGCGCAATTCTTCTTACAAACTCGCTCCGTTCCATTCTTCGCCGAGTACTTCGAAAATCCAATTGCATCCCTCGCCATGGAACGCGAGGCACGCCGGTCGTACATTCAGCCACCATTCTGTGAAATCTCAACACTCACGTTCGAAGAGACAGAACCACGCAAGGCAGACATCCTGCAGAACCAACTTGTTCAACAAATTCGTGCTGTGTCGAGCATAGTACGTATCAAAAAAGGCAGGTCGTCCGCTGACTCAGAATACACACTCGAACTCCGTTATCCGCCAGAAGATCGCCCAAAACTCCTCGCATTATTCCGAACCATTCCGGATCGTGTTATCATTGACACGCAAGCAAATACGGGCTAAAATTCTTTTCCTATGACATCTAAAACGGTTCTTACTTCTCCAAACGCTGATCTTCGTGTGATCTCTTCTGATTTTCCAAAAGAAGAGTTCGGAACGAAAGAAACAGCAGCTCTCACACGCGACCTTATTGAAACCATGCGCGTGGAAAACGGGATCGGCATTGCCGCGCCCCAAATTGGTGTACACAAACGCATGATCATTGTGGATGTGGGAAATAACAAACCGCAAGCCTTTTTCAATCCAAAAATTACATCCAAATCTTTTACAAAAATCGAAAGCGAAGAAGGATGCCTTTCCGTTCCTGGTGTCTTCGGGATCGTAAAGCGCCACCGATCCGTAACCGTTACAGCACAAAACATAAAAGGTTTGAACGAAACATTCCGCGCAGAAGGTCTGATGGCGATTGTCTTTCAACATGAAATTGATCACTTGGACGGTATTTTGTTTATCGATAAGGTGCTTCGATACACCACGCATCCAAAGCTATGAAGACTCGCGTTGTCTATTTTGGCAGCCCGGAACTCTCCGTTCCCTTTTTATCCGCGCTCGTACAGAGCACGGATTTTGATGTTGTGGCGGTTGTCACACAACCCGAAAAACCTGTAGGTCGAAAAGCAATCATGACAAAGTCGGCTGTGCACGAGTTCGCTCTTAAACACAATATCCCCGCACTCACATACAAATCATTACGGACCGAGGAAGTTGCGGCAGAACTCTCAAAACTGAACGCGGATGTATTCGTTGTTGTCGTATACGGAAAAATTATTCCGAAAGCCGTTCTTGATCTTCCAAAGTTTGGCTGTATCAATGTTCATCCATCGTTATTGCCAAAGTACCGCGGACCATCGCCATTTCAAGAAGCGATTCGTATGGGCGAAAAAGTAACGGGCGTCTCAATTATGCTTCTCGACGAAGGAATGGACACGGGCCCCGTTCTTGCAGTGCGAGAGTTTCCGATCGATGAACGAGAGACCGGCGAAACGATTCAGCCGAAAATCATTGCCATCGGCGTTCCTCTGTTTCTCGAGGCACTGCGTAAGTGGACAACCGAAGAACGCGTCGCTATTCCGCAAGATAACGCGCTCGCAACCTATTCGAAGATGCTCGCAAAAGAAGATGGCAAGATCGACTGGTCGAAGTCTGCTGTCGAAATTGACAGACACGTGCGCGCCATGAAGCCTTGGCCCGGAACGTATTTTGTTTGGGGCGAGGATGGAAACAATGTTCGCATCGTTGTGCACGAAGTACAGCATCTCGACGGAATGTCCGATCGTGCACCCGGTAGTGTTCTCGAGGAAAACGGACACATCTCCGTTGTCTGCGTTGATCATTCCCTTCTTGAACTCATAACCATTCAACCTGAAGGTAAACAAAAAATGTCCCCGAACGAATATGTGCGAGGACATAAAACTTTCCTGGAAACAAATTTTTTACGAAATGAATAATTTTTTTCTTCCTTCACTCTACCACCCCATCACTCATTCGCTCTTTCTTCGAAGTCACCAAAGGTGTCGCGAGCCCCACTCTCGGCATTTTTTGTTTGGCAAATAAGCGAATGCGTAACCCGGACAATGTCACGTTCGGCAGAAAAATGACAGCAAGCAAAACTAGGCCGATTCCGATTGGGTGATTCAAATAAGGTGAAAAGAAATGCGTGAAATACAAAAATGTCATGAACGAAAGAATCCACACCCCAATCCATGCCTTGTCTGATCGAAACATTCTCGAAGAGGCGTATGTAACATATGCAAAAATTGCAAGGAATCCAAGCGGTGCGAGAATCCCCATCTTAAGCCAAAGCTCAAGCCAACCCCATTCCATGGAAGTTGTTGTCCATGAGCCGTCCGGAAGAATTGCGCGGATACGAGGATCGTCCGTGATGAACGTCACCGTTTGGCCGAATCCATTGCCGAGAATTGGATCAGACTTAATGAGATCGAGCATTGGGTAGAGTAAGTTCCAACGACTCGAAACAGCAACATCTGTTCCACTCGCGCGTTCGCCAAACACACCTGTCAGATATTCTCCGGCTGCACGCGTATGTGGAAATGGAAAAATAACAGTTGCGTAAATAAGTCCGGCAGCTATCGCCATAGAGGCGATCATCAATCCAATACCGTGAAGCCAATTTCGAAGAGATACCTTGAGTCCAATGAAAAGCCACGCGACAAGAATCAAGAGAGCTGGCAATAATCCAAAAAGAAAACTGCGTGACATGCCGATGAAAATCGAAATGAACACACAAGATAAAAGTCCAATACTGAGCCAGCGGTCCTGTTTGTTTTGTATTCGAAACTGTCGCTCAAGCAGAATCAATCCAAATACGATTGCAAACACCTGCGTTTGTTCAAAGATCCGATACATCCCCATGCCAATATGTGTCATTTCAGCAAAACGGATATCACGCAGATAGACATAGATAACTCGCAGAAAGGATTGGGAAAGATGCGTGAATGCGTAGAGAATGAAAAGTGAAATGGCGGTCGTAAAAATAGTTGCCGCTGCGAGCATTTGAAGGGCGACACGTTGTTTTAAGCTGTCCCATGAGACATTCAGAATCGGAATGAGGTATAACAAATACAAATAGGCATTTCCATCTTGGAAGACTTCTGTGAGCGATCGACGCGTAAGTCCTATGATTCCCCCTATCAAGATCGCAAGAGCGAGGAGAACGAACGGTGCGTAACGAGTATCTCGTAACCGAAGCGATGCGCGTCGAAGCAGCAGGGCAATTCCCCATCCGAAAAACACACCGATGAATATCACCATGCGCGCAGAGATTCGCATTCCTCCGATCGAGTCGTACAAAATGAACCCATGCGCGTTTGAGAGGAGCTCAAGAAACGCAATAGCGAGTCCGTACTCGAGTCGTCGAAATGTCACGAATGCTGTTGCGAGACCGAGGAGGCCGAGAATAAACAGACTCGTATGCGAGAAATATCCGACCATGGACAGCACAAAAATTCCCACGAATCCGAGGAGAGCATATCGAAATGGTTTTCCGAGGAATTCTTGAATCATAAGGGTTTGATGATTGCAGCTGCGTAGCCGAGGACTACAAAGACAGGATTGAGGATCGTAAACAACAACCAGACACCGAATCCATAATGTTTGCGCATATAGCGACGAAGGCTGCGGCGAACCATTTCTTGTTTTCGATAGGTTGTGATGCGCTCAAAGCTGCTTCCCTTCTTGTGTTTCGCCTGAATGTTCGAGAAGTAACGCACACGATATCCCGCATCCTTTGTGCGTTTTGCAAAATCCACTTCTTCATACCAAAGAAAAAATCCGTCATCAAGACCCGCCAACTTCTCAAATACATCACGACGAATACAAAAGAACGCGCCCATCACTTGGTCGACATCTTGCGACTTCATGTAATCGAAGTCGGCCATGCGCCATTTCGCCACGGGCTTGATCGATGGAATGAGATGCGGAACTTTTGCGAGGAGCAACAGTTGATCGAGTGGGGTTGGAAATCGCCACACACATGCTTGTTGTGTGCCATCTAGGTTTTTAAGTGAAATTCCACCGACGCCAACGTCTGGATTCTCTCGCATGGCTTTTTTGATCTGAGTCAGCGCATCATCGACAAAAATAACATCCGGATTCAACAGCAACAAGAAATCCCCTGTTGCCGTCTGTGCACCGAGGTTGCAGCCACCCGCAAATCCTAAATTTTTTTCGCTGTAAATGAATTTAACTTGCGGAAACTTCGCTTGCAATCTCGACAGATCATCCCCAGATCCATTCTCAACCACAATCACTTCAACACTTCCGACTGGATGAAACGCAAACAACGAGTCGAGGAGTGTCTCGAGATAATCGGCGGTTTTATAATTGACCGTGATCGTACTGATCATACAATGTGGTGTTTCTCGAGAATAATCTTTTTTGCCTCCTGATACTTCCGTACACGCTTTGGCATCCAGCCGATATGCTTCCATGGAAACCGAATGATGAGCGATGGCAACCAATTAGACATACGCTCCGGGCGATCTTCTTGAATCACGAGAAAAAGATTTTTATCGACGAATGTTCCCTTTGATCCATGTTCGAGCATTGTGAGCCAGAGATCCCAGTCCTGAAAACGTTTTAACGACGTATCAAACATCGGAAACTTTTCGCGCCGGATCAGGGTCGAGGTGTGAATGAAGTTCATCTGTTTCAGTCGAACTGCGTCAAACGGAAACGATGTGAACGCTTTCCACCCCCACTCGAATCCAGAGTACGCATAGGACGCATCAGAATGCGTTTCTAGCGCGCGTTCAAGCTCGGCGAGCATCTCAGGTCTCATCTCTACATCCGCATCACAGAACATGACAAGAGAACCTATTGATTTCTCAAATCCATGATTGCGGGCTCTTGGTGCCCCTTGATTCGCCTGAACAACAACCTGAACACGATCACGGTACGATTTTAAAACTTCCTGTGTGTTATCCGTCGATCCGTCATCGACCACAATGACTTCATCAGGCTTCCGAGTCTGTGCAAAAATCGAATCCAGACATCGAACAAGAGTTGATGCGTGTTGGTACGTTGGAATGATGAGTGAAATCGTTTGGTTCATACGAGATACGGCTCAAGCTTTGAAAATTGAGCGGCAGGTGTGAATTCTGTTACCACACGTGCTCGAGCAGCGGATCCAAACTGTTCTCGAAGCACTTGATCATTGGCAAGTGATAGGATCGAACCGGCGAGCGCTTCAATATTTCCATCTTCAACAAGAAGGCCCGTTTGTTTATCAAGCACCGCTTCATCAACTCCACTCATGCGCGTCGCAATAGACGGAACTCCATACGCCGCCGCTTCGAGATACACCATCCCAAATCCTTCTTTATCGATCGGATCATTCTTTACGGGTAACACAAACACATCCGCAGTACTGTATGTAGTTTGAAGTTCTGTATCTGAAACATCACCCTTGAATTCAACGTTCGAACCAAGTTCAAGTTCGATTGCGAGTGTCTCGAGGGCACTACGCATAGGACCATCGCCAACAATCACATAACGAAATTGCAAAAGGGATCCGTTTAATTTCAAGAGCGCAAGCGCTTGCAAAACGCGTTCGTGCCCTTTGCGATCAACAAGTCGACTCACACTCAACAAGGTAAATACCTCAGATGCTGTTTTCGTTGCATTCGAGACGAATGCTGGATCAACAGACGGATAGAGTGTGAGGATATTTTTCAGTCCAAACGTTTGTTGTAATTCTTGCGCAAGGGCATTTGAATTTGCAATCACAAGATAAGCGTTTGAAAGCACGCGCGTTGTCAGTGACTTTTTTGAACGTACCGCAAGCCGCACATCCATCCCGTGCGTGATGACAATATAGGGTTTCTTTGTAAACCATTTCGCAACCATTGCAGCCGTTCCAAACGGAATAACATGACTTATGATGACAACTCGATACGTTTTGGATTCTCGAACAAGAAGCATTACAGAAGTCATCCATCGCGGCCAGACGCGTTTCGAAAGCAGTGGTTTGCGCTCGAGCAGATAAGGCACAACGATATCGGGCATACTCTCGAGTGGGGACGCAACAACACGAATACGTTTTGAGAAGTATTCCGCGAACAACCCTAAATAGCGCGCGACACCACCGCGGCTTGGAAGAAAATCTGGGGTAATGAGGAGAAGATCACGATCACTCATACAAGCGGTGCGGATTTTTTAAAAAGAGATCGGATGAGAGAAACATCTTGTTTCGTGACAGAACGTGTAAGAAGAAGAACTGTGATATACACCAAGGCAGCACATGGAATCACAAGCAACCAATGAAACCAGATTTTCATAATAAGTCCACTTGTAAGCATGACAAGACCGCTCGCGAGCGTGCCTGATGAACGAAGAAAAAAAGGACGATCAAAAACATGAGGAAGAAACTTTGAAACAACAATATATTCAAGAATAATCATCAGGAAATAACTGATGAGCGAACCAATCACCACACCAAGAAGACCGAATGGTGGAATCAATAACAGATCCAGAAAGACATTTACAACCATGGCAACCCCCATAATTTTCATGCGCGAAGATTGTCTGTCTGAAGCATTGAGAATTGCACCAAATGGAATTTCAAGAAAAGATGGAAAAAGAACGAAAATAAGTGAACGCAGAACAACCGCAGATTCGGTGTATCCGTCTCCTGTTAATTGGATCATTTCTGGAGCAAGCAGCCAAACACCAAAAACGATTGGTGTTGCCATAAGAAGAATATACCAAACCGCACGAGAAAATGTTTGCGCCGTCGCTTGTTTATTATGTTCAATGGTAGAACTCAGGCTTGGATAAAGAGCTGCGGCGAATGCGAGCGGCAAAAATTGAAACGCGTAGGTGAACTTGTATGCAACAGAATAAATTCCAACTGCTGTTGTGCTCATGAGTTTTGAAATCAACACAACATCAAGGGTGCTATAAATTTTGGTGAAAATACCAGCAAGAGCAAACGGAATCATGATTTTTATCATGCTCCACTGAGCTTCTTTATCCCAAGATGGAAGCAGTAATCGCCATCCGTATAAAGAAACAACTTGCCACGCAGAAATAACAAGCGTTGAGACACTTCCGAAAATAAGCGCGAGAATCAAAAAACGAACATCAGGCTGAATGATGAGCGAAATTCCACCCACAAGCACCGTAATCAACTGACTGACAAACATTCCCAATGCCTCATAACGAAGATTTTGAGAGGCGCGTAAAATCCCATAACAAAGAAGTGCCAGCGAATCGGCGATCATGACAATGCTTGTGAGTAAAATAAGGTACGTGATTTCCGAACTGTATTGAAAAAATGGCGTCGCAAAAAAGACGACAACGACAGTTAAAAATGTCAGGATAAGCTTCAGGGCAATTGCTCGACGAACAACATGCTCGCGTACCTCAGGACACTTCGAGATTTCTCGAATCGCAATGGATGTCAGTCCCAAATCGGTAAAGACAGAAAACATGGTAATGATGGAAGTTGCCAGAAAAAAAATTCCCGTCTTTTCTGGCATCATGACCCGCGCCAGAAACAAAAAATAGACAAACGCAACAAGCTTTTGTCCAACCGAAGCCATGGTCATAAACGCCGTATTTTTTGCAAGATTCTGTGACATGTATGGACAAGGATAACAAAAAAAGATCGAACTGTAAAACAAAAAATCCCGCCCGAAAGCAGGATTTTTCTTTCTAACGCTTTGACCATTGTGGGGATCGACGCGCGGACTTTTTTCCGAATTTTTTACGTTCACGGATGCGAGCATCACGTGTCATCATACCTTGTTTTTTCAAAACGGTTTTGTATTCTGGGTTGAAGTCAACAAGGGCGCGCGCAATTCCAAGTCGGATACTGTCCGCTTGGCCGGCTTGTCCTCCACCTTTCACAACGATCTGCACATCAAACATGTTTTCTGTTCCCGTCAAAACGAGAGGAGATTTCACGGTTTGATGTTGGATGGTTGTTGGAAGGTATTTTTCGAGCTCACGATCATTAATAGTGATCTTTCCAGATCCACCATGATGAAGGCGAACTTGCGCAACAGCGCATTTGCGTCGTCCAACGGCTCCAATAAATTTTGTTGCTTGTTCTGTCATATTAGTTCTTGACGACGAGGCGCTTCAAGCGGCTCTGGCGATGTGAATTCTTTGGCAACATGCGTGAGACCGCGCGAACCAAGACGTCACCTGGATTATCCGCCCACACTTTTTTCATGCTTGTTGTGCGCAATCCGCTTGCGTACGCTGTGTGACGATAGTATTCCTTTTGTTCCAGGCGCTTTCCGATGATGTTCATCTTTGAAGCGTTGATCACTTGAACGTGGTCACCACCATCAACGTTTGGGACAAACGTTGCTTTTCCTTTTCCCATCAAAAAGCCTACGACTTGTGTTGCAAGACGTCCAGGGCTTTTTCCATCCGCATCGATGGTGTGAATATTGCGGTCAAGTTCTTTCTTCATATTAGACAAGTTCAATTTGTACGACAGGAGCGCCGTCCCCTCTGCGTGTTCCCATTTTGATGATACGCGTGTATCCGCCGTTACGATCCATGTAGCGTGGCGCGAGAACATCTAAAATTTTATTGACGGGGTTTTCTGAAGCAAATCGCTTCATCAAATTTCTGCGCGTTGCAAGGGTGGATTTCTTTCCATCTGTGATGGAACGTTCCACAAGTGAGCGCACAACCTTCGCCTTTGTCTCGGTTGTTTTGACTTTTTCATGCAAAATAATACTCGACGCGAGGCTTGTGAGCATAGCGTTTCGAGTGGAAGTTCGTCTTCCGAGAGTTTTGACGGCGTTGCGATGGCGCATATACGTAAACCGGATTAGGAAGCATCTGAATCAGATGCTGTTTCCGTTTGTGTGTTGAGAAGGATTGAAAAATAATCGATAAGGGTCTTTGCGGATTGTTCGACCGCAGCTTCGGGAGTGATGGTTCCATCTGTTTCAATGTTCATGATGAGCTTATCATAGTTGGTGATATCGCCCACACGTGTATTGACCACTTGGTACCCAACGTTTCGAACCGGTGAAAAGAGAGCGTCAATGGCGATGGTTCCAAGATCATGTGCCTCACCCGCGCGTTCTTCTGTTGTGGAATATCCACGACCTTTACGAGCCGTGAGTTCCATTTCAAAGGTTGACTTTGCGTCTGTGAGATGTGCGATCACCAGTTCCGGGTTCATGATTTCTACATCTGCATTTGGGGCAATGTCTCCGGCGGTAATGGTTTTTAACCCACTCGCACTCAGTTTGAGTGTCACAGGTTCATCAGAAAATACTTTGAGACGAAGGGTCTTGAGGTTCAAAATGATCTCAAGCGCGTCCTCTTTCACGTTTTCAATCGCTTGAAATTCGTGCGTGACACCTTTCATCTTAACGGCGGTCACCGCTGCTCCTGGCAAGGATGAAAGCAACACACGACGCAATGCGTTTCCGAGTGTTGTTCCATAGCCGTAAAAGCATGGTTCTACAACCAAAACACCTTCGTTTGGTCGTTCGCCCTTTTCGAACGAAATTTTTGATGGAAGAAGAATGTTCTCCATACGACGTACCTCCTTAGTGATTTATCGAGAATAGAATTCGACGATCAGCCGTGGATCAAACATTTTCTCCACATCATCCATGGTTGGCTCGCCTGTGACTTTTCCTTTCAGAGCAGCCGCATCTGCATTCAACCATTTTGGTACTTGATTTTCTTTTTTGATTTCTGCGATCGCTTTGACGATACCCTTTGCCTTTTTATTTTCCTTTACGGTAATTTCATCACCAATCTTTACTTGGTAAGAAGGGATATCAACCAATTGACCGTTCACGAGAACAAATCCATGTCCAACGATCTGACGCGCCTGTTTGCGTGTTTTTGCAAAACCGAGACGGTAGATAACGTTATCAAGACGTTGTTCGAGCAATTGAATCATGAACTCAGAAGTATTTCCTTTGTGTTGAGAAGCTTTTTCAAAACATTTGCGGAATTGCTTTTCCAAAAGTCCGTAAACGGCTTTTGCTTTCTGTTTTTCAAGTAATTGCTCTCCGTATCCAGAAATACGGCGATGGTTCCCTTGTTTAGGACCATGAACACCCGGTGGATATTGGCGTCGGCGGACGTACTTTTCCTTGCCGAGCACAATCCCAAGACGACGGGAGAGTTTTACGATGGGAGTGTTATTTTTTGCCATAAACTAGACGCGACGTGGTTTACGAGGACGGCAACCATTATGAGGAAGCGGTGTTAAATCTTTGATAGAGAGAACTTGAAATCCGTTTGCGTTCAATGCACGAACCGCAGAATCGCGACCAGCACCGACACCTCTTACAAATACGTTGATTTCCTTCAGTCCAATTTCTTTGACGCGGTCAGCTGCGGCTTTCACAATCATTCCTGCTGCATAAGGCGTTGCTTTCTTTGGTCCTTTGAATCCACAGTTTCCTGCACTGGACCACGCAAGGGTGTTTCCATTCAAGTCTGTGAGAGTCACGATGGTGTTATTATACGTAGCCTGAACATACGCGTTGCCTTGTGCAACGGATTTCACAACTTTCTTTTTCTTTGATTTGGTTTGGATGACAGCAGCCATATTAAGTCTTGGTCAATGCACGGCGACCACTTCCTGTGGTCTTTCGCACGTTACCACGAATAGTTCGTGAGTTTGTTTTAGTTCTCTGTCCACGTACAGGCAAGTGTTTTGCGTGACGTGAGCCACGATACGCTCCGATTTCTTTCAAACGCTTAACGTTTGAAAGAACATCACGACGCAAGTCACCTTCCAATCGGCGTCCTTTTTCTACAAGGTCACGAACGGCTTTGACTTGATCTTCCGTCAAATCCTTTGTTTTGATATCGCCCTTCACACCCGCTTGCTTCAAAATGCTTGCGGCTGTTCTGGGACCCACACCATAAATATAGGTAAGTGAGATGCGAATATGTTTGTTGAGTGGAATGTTGACTCCAGCGATACGTGCCATAAGGGAAAAGTAAGAAGAGAGAAGTAAGAAGGAGAGAAGATCGATCCGACCTTATCCCTGACGTTGCTTATGTTTAGGATTTTTACAAATGACAACCACACGACCTTTTCGGCGTGTGACGCTACAGTCTTTACAAATTTTTTTTGCGGATGCTCGAACTTTCATAATCGATAAACTCCATCGATGTTGCTCGATGAAGTTTTGGAATCTTATTAGAAACGATAAACGACACGACCTTTTGTAAGGTCATACGGACTAATTTCAACCTTTACGTCATCACCCGGCAAAATGCGAATACGAAATTTACGCATTTTTCCAGAAAGGTAACCTGTAATGGTTTGTCCATTTTCCAGTTTGATTTTGAAATTTGCAGATGGTAGAAGTTCTTCTACCGTGCCTCGCATTTCAATAAAATCTTTTGTGTCCTGACTCATAGGTACTTTAGGTTCAAGAAATGCTATCAGATTTTGCGCTTAATCGCAAGCAAAAATAGATTTCTGAGGCGCCGGTATTTTATGTTATTTGCTAAATTGTGTCAAGAAATCAACCGGGGATAACCTAGGATAACTTTTTTAGGCTAAATTAAGGTGTGATTATGTGAGAATGGCCTTAATTCGACGCAGTCCAGAACCAATCGATTCTTCCTTCTGAATCTGGAATTTTCCGAGCTCAGAGGTATTTGAGACATGTGGGCCGCCGCAAACCTCCTTTGAGAAGGAGTTCCCCATGGCTTCATCGCCCACAAAGTAAACTTTTACCTTGTCACCAACTTCGGCGTATTTATCGGCGAATAATCCAATGGCTCCGCGAGTTTTGGCTTCATCCAAGGTAAGCATTTCAAAGTGAACCGGTAACTTTTTGGAGATGGTATCGTTTACGAGCTCCTCGACGTGTTTCATTTGATCATCTGTTGGACGTGTCGGATACGGAAAATCAAATCGCAAACGTTCTGGCGTTATGTTGCTTCCCTTTTGGACAACCATATCGCCAAGAACTTGTCTGAGCGCTTGATGCAACAAATGTGTTGCTGTGTGGTACTTCACGCTCATGTCTGAGTGATCCGCGAGTCCACCTTTAAATTTTTGCTCGGATCCTGCGCGTGAAAGGGCTTGATGTTTTTCTTTCTCTATCTTAAACGTTTCCATGTCAACCGTAAACCCATTTTCCGTTGCAAGCTCTTCGGTAAGCTCGACAGGAAATCCGTAGGATTGGACAAGATCGAACGCATCGATTCCTGAAATAATTTTGTTGCCGTCTGGAACAAGCAATTCCACAAACTTTTTCATTCCTTGTTTCAACGTCTGTTGAAATTTCTTTTCTTCTTTTTCAAGCTCAGCAAGAATGACATCTTGCGAAGACAACATGTATGGGTATGTATCCGCATACATGGCAATAAACGTTGCACCAATCTTTAAACACACATTTTCTGCAATTCCAAGTTGGTGTGCAAATCGCACCGCACGTCGAATGAGTCGTCGCACAAAATATCCCTGATCTTTGTTTGATGGGTAAACACCATCGCCAATTAAAAACGTTGCAGCTCGCAAGTGATCAAGAATCACGCGATACGCATGCGTATGGGTCTCATACTGCTTTCCGCTTAACTGTATAAGTTCAGCAATAGCCGGTGCAAATGCGTCGATCAGAAAAACATCTGGATTCCCATTCACGGCCGCAGCCATACGTTCTAGTCCGCCACCAAAATCCACATTTCTTTGTTTAAGCTCTTCAAACCCCGTTTCAGTTTTCACATACTGCATGAAAACATTGTTACCGATTTCAACAAAGCGACCACAGTCACAGTTGACGTGACATGGCTCGTTCATCCAAATCGATGTTTCGTGCAAATTTCTCTCAGAACCGAAATCGTAAAACATTTCTGTGTCTGGACCTCCTGGTTCACCAACCGGCATGTTAGATGGAACTCCCGTTCTGCTCCACCAGTTTTTCTTTTCTGGGTAATAAAAGATGCGCTCACCAGATTTCATTCCGTCTTGCTCCGCATTCTCACCGATCTGCGCCTCGATTCCTTTCGAAGCAAACAACTTCTGCCAGAGCGCGGCAGATTCTTCATCACGAGGAATATTCAGATCTGAATTTCCTCGAAACACGGTTACGTACAAATTCTTTGGATCGAGTCCAAGGTTTGTTGTGAGAAACTCAAACATCCACGTAATCTGTTCTGTCTTAAAATAATCTCCAAGTGACCAGTTTCCGAGCATTTCAAAAAACGTTGTGTGACGATTATCCCCCACCTCATCAATATCTTGGGAACGAAAACACTTTTGCGAATCTGCAATACGCACACCGCGTGGGTGTGGTTCGCCGAGCAAATAGGAAACCATGGGTTGCATTCCGGACCCAGTAAATAAGGTTGTTGGGTCATTTTCGGGAATCAAAGAGGCGGACGGCAAAATGGCGTGTCCGTGATCCGCAAAAAACGTGAGATAGTGCTTTCGAATGTCAGAAATCTTCATAATGGATGGATTGTACAAAAGGGTGACAAGAACGTCTAGATCAAGCGGTTCCGTCTGTGGAGTTTGTGACTTCAATAGGTGCAGCTTGTTGAAGCTGTCGACGTGTGAGGGAAGCAAAAAGTGTGTGAAGTTCTTCGGAGCGCAAAAGAGTGAGGATGCTGAGATACACAGCTGCGCCCGCAATGCCCGTAATAAGCGTTTGCGTCAAAACGTTTAAAAACGTATCAAGCGCAATAAACGAACTTACAAAGGCACGAACGGCATACATGGCGATTCCGGAAAGCAATGCAGCGGGAATGAGTTTAAATAATCCTTCCAGGATATTCATTTCATGGAGCGAACCTGTTTTTTGCCGAAGCAAAATCCAGAGCAATCCTGCATTTACCGTCTCGGCAACACCAAATGCCATTGCAAGCCCAATCACGCCGTATGTTTTTGTGAACAAAAACGCTGAGGTGATTCCAAGCATGGCGGAAACGATTGCGGCTGTAAGAGGCGTGACGGTGTCTTGTAACGCAAAAAAAGCTCTAGACAAAATATACACGCAAGATTGTGGAATAAACGTGAGAGCAAAAAATGCAAGAGTATCCGCCGCTAAAATCGTTGCATTCCAATCAAATGCCCCTGCCCCAACCACAAGCCTCACGATTTGTGCACGAAGCAAAAGAAATGCAATCGTGGCCGGAATCATAAAAAACAAAAGCTGTCGGATGCTCGACGCAAAAACGGTTTGAAATTTTTCCATTTTATTCGCCGCAACATGTTCCGCAAACGTTGGAAACACGGCGATCGCGTAGGACACGCCAAAAATACCAATAGGAAAAAACTCAACATTGTAAGCGAATTGGAAAACCGTCACACTTCCAACCGCAAGGGTTGATGCGATAATCGTCAAAATCAAAAACAAAATTTGATTCGTTCCGATGCCAATCATGCGTGGCAACATAGTTCGCAAAACGGTTTGTGTGTCTCTGTCGCGCACCTGAAACATGGGTTGATAGCGGTACCCTGTTCCTCTAAGACCAATGCACTGAATTCCCATGTGCAACATGGCACCAAATACAACCCCGTATGCAAGACCAATCGTTCCAAACCAGCGGACAAAAAAAAGAGCTCCAAAAATGATTCCAACATTATAAAAAATGGGAGCGAGAGAATACAAGAAAAACCGTTTCATGCTCTGCAGAACTCCTCCATAGACCATCGAAATTGCAAGAAAAATCTGCGATAACAGCATGACGCGCGTAAACGATGCCACTTGCGCTTGCTTCAAATGATCAAAACCAGGAGCAACAAACACGGCGATGTGATTTGCGAAAATAAACAAGATGACGGCAAGCACGACCATTCCTACTCCAATCAAATTCAGCATGTTATTTGTGAATTTCCATGCACGTTCATGGTGAGCTGATTGTTGATAATGGCGCGTGAACATTGGAATAAAACTTGCGGAGAGCGCACCAATCACAATCAGGTTAAACAAAAAATCTGGCACTTTAAATGCTGCGTAGTAAATATCAAGCATATTTCCGGCTCCAAACATTCCCGCAAGGACTCGATCACGAATGAGTCCGACCAACCGACTCAGAAAGGAAAAGAGACCGACCAAGACAGCCGCGCCAATGACGGTTGTTGATTCCGCCTTAAACATCTGAAACAGACTACTCTTCTTTAACATGAATTTTTTTTAATTCTGTATCTTCTGCTGATTCTGTTATTTTAACTTTCTTTTTAATGTTCTTTTTTGTTTTCGTCTTTAACCAAACCACAAAGGCGGCAACGAGCGCCATGCCAAGCAATGAAACAATAAGCCAAACGAGTGGGTTTGAAAAGGTAAAAAATGCAATGTGGACTTGTGCAGATTCCTCTGAAATGACTCCCCTTTCATCTGTTGTCTTGAGCGTGACCGTATAAGAACCAGGCTTTGCGTATGTGTGAGTCACTTCTGTTTTACTTGAACGAACACCATCCCCAAAATTCCAATCATAAACGAAACGCTCTTGAACAGGGGCAATCAATCGAAAAACAAACGTATTCCAAGATATTTTTTCATACGTAAAAATGGCGTTTGGAGAAACATTCTTGTTTGAAGATTCACTCTGTTCAGAGAGATCGTCGACGGCGACGGTTAAGACAGACACTGAACTGGAAGTATTTGTTGTAGAAGATAACGGAGCATCAGGCGCTGCCGTATTGTTTGTGGTCGCAAGAGATTCTGCCTGAGCTGTTTGTTGCGTTGTTGTTTTTTGTTCTGGCGCAGGTTTTGGAACTACTTTCACGGGTACAGGTTTTTCGATCACGGTTCGTTTTGGATCAAGCGGATAGGCATCTTGTGGATCATTCACCGCATCACCATCCGTATCCTTTGCCTTCGTGTTCGTTCCAAGTTCGGCCTCAACCGCATTTGTGAGTCCATCTCCATCAATGTCATCATCACATGCATCACCAAACGTATCACCATCCAAATTTGCTTGATCTGCGTTTGCCACCGTTGGACAATTGTCAGAAGCATCCTGCTTTCCGTCACGATCTTTATCTGGAATAGGTGTAAACATTCCTGTAATTGCTACATTGTTGTCCAAATTTGCATCCGCTGGTTTTGTTCCACTTATGACTGTTCGTATATTAAACTGGCCTTCTGGAACGATAAAATCCACAAAAACCTCTTCTGGATCACTTCCCGCGACAACGGAAATGACTTGCGGTTCTTCAATTACCGAACTTCCTTGATAAAAGGTCACGTATCCTGTGACGTCAATGGTTCCAACGTTTTGTACTTTTGTATAAATACGAATCGAGTCCCCCACAATCAGTGTTGACTTTGAAAAACGAATATCCGCAGGGACAACGCGCAAATCAGCCGTCGCAGCATGAGCGAGGGCAGGGGCGGAAAGGGCGAAAAAGGCGGAAAGGGCGAAAAACCCAAAACGTTTTAACATAGTTCAAAAAGATCACCGGAATGAAGCCAGTGATGAGCGGCTTCATCGGATGTTAGGTGGAGTTCGAGAGCGAAGGTTGGATGAACGCGTACAAAGACGTGTGATAAGACGACATCCGACTTTTCTGCATGTCGTAATGTTACCACATGGTGATTTTTCAGGCGAAGTTTTTTGGCGACGCGATCGGAACAATGCAAATGACGCGCAGGCACAATGACAGATGATGTCGCACGAACAGATCCTGCTGGTCCAATGAGTTTACACGTTGCCGCTCGAGATAAATCTCCTGATTGTCGCGTTGGTGCATTGAGACCAATCGCAAACGCGTCCGTAATCGATAGTTCAACTTGTGTGCTGCTTCGAGATGGCCCGAGTATGCGCACGGATTCAATAACCCCTGTCTTCCCTTCCACATTCACCGTTTCTCGATATAAGTATTGACCTTTATGTTCAAGTTCCGATTCAATTTCCAATGATTTTTCATCCCCAAATAATTGCCGAAGGTCTTTCTTCGACAAATGAACGTGGCGATGTTGAATGACGAGAGGAATGAACATGTGGGGAGAATTACTGTTTGACTCTTTCACTTTTTGACTTTATTTTCTTACTGTGTCCGAACGTATAGTTGAATTTGTTTGAACGAATTGGACCAACAAAGGCAAGGTGTAATTCCGCAAGCAAATATTTTATGGCGATTTGTAATCGACCATCACGGTCAAGTCGACGAATGGAAACCGGAATCTTTGTTGATTTCAAAAGGCCGAATCTACCGACACGTTTAAAACGACGCGCGTAGTCATGGTCCTCACAAAAGACGACAGATTCATCGAATCCCATAATCTTGTTGTGCCCTTCACGCTTTACGAGCATGCAAAATCCAGGCGCGTGCGGAAATAATGATCCCCAAGCGCGAACGTATTTATTGTAGGCCTTGTGGAGAAAATGATCGATGTAGGCGTCTGACAACGGAAAAACATCGCATGTTGCGAGTCCGAGACAGCGATCGTTAAATTCTTTGATGGATTTTTCAAGAAACGTTGAATCACGCAATTCTACATCCGCGTCGAGAAACAAAATCAAATCACCTGTTGCGTGCTTTGCTCCAAAATTACGTCCGACAGAAGGCATTCCGCCTTCTACAACTTTTGCGCCATATGAGCGAGCAATTTCTGGTGTTCGATCTGTTGAATGCGCGTCTGCAACAATAATTTCTGTAGGTTGAACGGTTTGACGACGAATAGATTCAAGAAGTTTCGGCAAATACTCTTCTTCATTCTTTGTTGGAATAACAATCGAAAGCATATACGACAAGTTTATCTGATTTTCGTTGCAATCGCAAACAGAGCAATTCCCGTTGCAACAGAAACGTTGAGCGATTTTTTTGTCCCGATCATGGGAATCTCGATGATCTCGTCACATTGTTCGAGAAGATCTGGCGAGATGCCTTCGACTTCACTACCAACAATCAGCACAATATTCTCGAGCGAAATCTCGAGGGCACTTACAGGAATCGCACGATCTGAAATCTCAAGCGCGACAAGCTTCTTACCAGCGGACTTAAGTTCGAGAAGCAACGAGTCGAGATCTTCACGATGCTCCCAAAGAATGCGATGTTCAGATCCAAGAGCGGTCTTCGCGATCTCTTTTCGGGGCGGGCAGCCTGTGTAGCCGGTTAAATAGATCTTTTCGACTCCAAATGCATCGGCAGTTCGAAAGAACGCGCCCACATTGTGGAGTGATCGAATGTTGTGAGAAATCAGAATCATACTCTTGTAATCCGAGGCTTAAGCCTTGGTTCCCATTGATAAAACGCTCGAATTAAGGTAGCATCTCGAAATCCTATGTCACACCTCTGTCCAAACAAAGAACTTTGCGGTTCGTGCGCGTGGTCGCACATCCCTTATGAGAAACAGCTGATACAGAAAGTATCGGATATTAATGGTTCTTTCAAGCTGAAAGGGCTTTCTTTGAAGTGTGAAGAGGTTCTCCCATCACCAAAACTGGAGCATTACCGCAACCGCATGGACTTCGTCATCGACTTTGAGGGTCGAGTCGGAATGCGTCAAAAAGATAAGTGGTGGAAAGTTCTCGACAATCATACATGCTTTCTCGCAGATGAGCAGATTGATGCCCTTTTTGTTCTTGTTAGAGAGTGGGCAAAGACTTGTGGTCTCTCGTTCTATGATCGACGAGCGCATACTGGACTTTTACGATATGCGACAATTCGCGCAACTCGAACAGGACAGACGATGATCGTGCTTGTGACAAGCGCGCCATCGAATGAAGACGAACGTTCCCAAATCCTCTCAGCCCTTTCCGCCTTATCCGCCCTTGCAGCCCCTTCGACTCTCATCTGGTCCATCAATGCGACAGACTCGGATACATCATTTGGAACAGAACTTACAACAATCTCGGGTGCTGGTTACATCGAGGAAGAAATCTCGAGTGTCAAATATCGCATCAGCCCAAACGCTTTTTTTCAAACAAATTCCTACGCATCACACTTGCTTCTCGACACCGTCAAAGAATTTTGTGGGGATGTGTCTGACAAGCGTGTGCTCGACTTGTACTGCGGAACCGGGTTCTTCTCAATCGCGCTTGCAAGTTCCGCTCGCGAGATGATCGGCGTCGAACTGAATGCTGAGGCAATTGAAGACGCGAAAACAAACGCGATCCTCAACAATGTTTCGCCAGAATTTTTCGCCGCACCAACGGAAGATTACGACTGGTCAAAACACAATGCAGACATCGTCATTCTTGATCCTCCGCGTTCCGGCATGCATGATCGCGCCCTCGCGGACGTCATCAAACACAAACCAATAACCATTATTTACGTCTCCTGCAATCCAAAAAACTTTGCGCGTGAGATGGTACAATTGCAAGAGATCTACAACGTAACAGCCATGAAGGCCATCGACATGTTCCCGCATACGCCGCATGTGGAACTCGTAACGAAACTCGAACTTAAATAATTTTAGAATAAATATTCTATGACAATCTCTCCTACCTCAGAAGCAGAAATCGAAAAACCTAAAACAAAAGCAGGGTTCGTTGTGATCGTCGGACGATCAAACGTTGGAAAGTCTACACTTATGAACGCGCTTGTCGGTTCAAAAGTTGCGATTACTTCGCCAAAACCTCAAACAACACGTTTGCCGATTCATGGAATTCTTACACGCGACGAAGGGCAAATCGTGTTCGTTGATACTCCGGGAATGTTAAAAGGCGCGAAAGACGCGCTCTCGAAGGCGCTCACGGAGTCGCTCAAGAATGCCCTCGCGGATGTCGACATTCTCATGTATGTCGCAGATCCAACACGTGTGATTGGCGACGAAGAAAAGTCGATGTTGCGTATGGTGGAACAAATCGACAAACCAAAAATCATGGTCATCAATAAAATGGATGACATGAACAAACCATACCTCGACTTTTACCGCGACCTTTCTGACAAGTTTGATTACACGTTTGAAGTGTCGGCGAAAGAAAGCGTACACATCAAGCCGCTTATCGACAAACTCTTCGAACTTTTGCCAGAAGGAGAACAATTCTACCCTGCATATCAAATCACAAACATGGCGAACAACGTCTGGGTTGCCGAGTTGATTCGTGAAAAACTGTATCTGCGATTGCGCCAAGAAGTTCCGTACACGGTGCATGTCGAGGTTACGGCGATGGAAGAACGCGAAAATAATGTGATGTACATTGCAGCAACCGTCTTCACAACCGAAGATCGCTACAAGCGTATGATCATAGGCCAAGGCGGACGTGGGATCCGCGAGATTGGACAATCCACGCGCAAAGAACTTGAAGCCGTCATGGGCAAAAAAATCTACCTGGATTTACAGGTAGAAACCAATCCGCATTGGATGTTGCGTTTCGAAATTTAACGAATCAGGAGTCCGCCCAATCGCGGACTTCTTTTTCTGTCGCCTCACCACAGAGAAATTTTTTAGACTTCGCATTATAAAAAAATGGAACACCGCCACAGAGTCCAGTGTCGAAAGTCTCGAGTTTTTTTGCGTTCTCGGCATTATGCCATGTTTCAAGGATCTCAATCTTCGCCCCTTCTTTGTTGAGTTTCTCAACAAGCGGCAACATAACATGACAATGCGGACATTCGGTTCCGTAAAAGAAATATTTCATATAAACTGATTCTATCATGCGCAAAAACATCCTCGCAATCGCGTTTATCCTCTGTGTGTTCGGACTTCTTGTCATGAACCGAGTTGATGTTGGGCCGCAAGTTGAAGCGCGGGTTTCTCGAAGTAGGACCTATTTGACCTATAAGACGTATGCGGAAAACCATGTTTTCCGCCGTGGGGAAACGGTTCGGACAGGCAAAGGGGAATTTGTTGAGCTGCTCATTGGTGAATCTGTGCGAGTGAATCTTGACGAACTCACAAACCTCAAACTCGAGTCACTTTCAAAACAAAACGTCCGCATCGGATTTGGACACGGACGTATTCTCGTCAACGTGAACAACGGAGGAAACCTCGAAGTCGACACACCAACAGCAGAGCATCGCGTTACCGGACGTGCGTCATTCATCGGCTACGACTTCAAACATCAAACGAGTGTTATTCCCTTATTTCTCGAAAGCACAGGTAGCATCCAAACAACCATTCCCCTTCTCAACCAAACATTCGAAGTGACAGGCCCAATCACAATTACAGATGTAAACCCTCCCGTTGTAGTAGAAACAAAGTTCAACGAAAAAACAGATCCGCGAAAAGAGTTTTACTTGTGGGCGGAGGGAAAATAAAAAACCATCAACGCAACGTTGATGGTTTTTAATCGATGATTCCGCCGCCGATCATTTCATCGCCGACATAAAAGACGATCGACTGACCTGGGGTCACTGCGCGCTGTGGTTCTGGGAATGCGACGAGGACTTGATCGTCACCTGCTCGAGAAACGACGCACTTCTGTACCGGCTGGCGGTGTCTGAGGCGTGCTTCACATTCGAGTGCGACCCCTCTCCCCCCGCCCTCTCCCTCGAAGGGGGAGGGGGCCGTGAACCAGTTCAGCTGCGAAGCTGTGAGCTCTCGACGAAACAACGCGGGATGGAAGTTGCTTCCGACAACAATCTCGTTTGTCTCGCGTCGTTTTTCGACGACGTAGTAAGGATCTCCGCCACCAATGTCGAGTCCATGACGTTGACCGATGGTGTAAAAATTCACGCCAACGTGTTTGCCGATGATCTTTCCTTCCGTTGTCACAACATTTCCAGGTTCTTCTTTCATGCGCGCTTTTAAAAACTCACGCATGTCCACTTCACCCACAAAACAGATTCCTGTGGAATCTTTTTTAGTTGCGACTTCTAGGTTGTGCTTTGCGGCAATTTCTCGAACCGTTGGCTTCTCGAGATGCCCGATCGGAAAAAATACGCGAGGCAACACAGCTTTATTGATTGCCCACAAAAAATAGGTTTGGTCTTTATTTGGGTCGATGCCTTTTAGGATGCGGCCTTCCTCGACGCGAGCGTAGTGCCCTGTCGCGATAAACTCGCAGCCAAGCTTATAGGCTTCTTTCAAAAATAAGTCGAACTTCATGTAGCGATTGCACATGACATCCGGATTCGGTGTGCGGCCAGCTTCAAACTCGCGGAACATGTATTCAACAACATCGCGGCGATATTCGGCTTCGAAGTCAAATGTGAGAAATGGAATGCCGAGTTGGGCTGCAACGCGCATAGCATCTCTTCGTTCCGTCTTCCATCCACATTCCTCAAAGCTAGTCCCAATGCGATCCGTTCCCTTCACTTCCGGCCCATTCACATCCCCCGACCAGTTTTTCATAAACGCGCCAATCACCTCATACCCTTGTTCCAACAACAAAACCGCAGACACACTTGAGTCCACGCCACCGGACATTCCGAGGAGTACCTTTGGTTTGTTATTCATAGAATCAACAGACTAACAGATTTTTCCCTCTTGATCAAGCCTCACCCATTCTGAAGACGTATGATAGAATGAATCTGTATGAATCTCAAACAACATCTGCGTGAAAATATTATCAAGAACATTCTTATTGTTGTGTTCGCCCTTTTCTTTTATCCGTTCTTAAAAAGCTCACTTGATGAGATCAGCTTAGACCAAACGGGAAATTTTTTGCTTGTGATCAGTATGTTTCTTGTTACGGTGTGCTTTGCAAACTTTGAGTTTACGTATGAAAAAAGCCAGCTCAATCACCGACTTGGCAAATGGCTCGCAACCGGTTCCACAGCGATTTTCATGTTTCTCATCGCCCTCTTGCTTGAAACAATCATTCTCATCATCAAACTCATCTACCCATCTTTCTTTGGACTCTTCTTTGGATTTTCCATTCTTTTGTACGGAGGCATTGTCATTTATGACTTCTGGGATTTGATTCGCACAGAACATCGCTAACGTAAGCGTAATCAAAAAATCCGTGCAAGCGGATTTTTTGATTCTCCTCATCTATTTCTCTGGGAGCAGCGAAATGATTTCCTTTATAAGTGCCGAATCATTCTCGAACATGCGCGTTCCATGTCCAGCGCCGTGCTTCTCAATCACGGTTGTTTGTTCCTTATTTAACTCGTGCAATTTCTTTACATCGATATACGACTCCTGATCATCATCACTTGCCATCAAAACGACACGTTGTTGTTCATGCATGTTCGCAATCGCCATATCTGTCTTTACTCCATGATAATCAACACCTGGCGAAAGAGCGATTGCGAGTGGGGTTGCCGGATGATTCATAAGAGCTTGAATCGCAAGATTCGCGCCGATCGATGCGCCGAGCATCACAATATCTGATTCTTTGAAACCATGCTCTTTCAAATAACTGAACGCTACTTCAACGTCATTCCATGTTGCTTGATGTTGTGGATCATCAAATTTTTTGTAATCAAGTGCGCCGAGCATCACACTTTCGCCATGCCCACGCAGGTCGATCGCAAGAGATGCATATCCAACCTCCTCGAGTGCCGTTGAAAATGCGTCCCAGCTTTCTTTTGTGGCAGGCATCATGTGAAGCAAAATGGCTGCATGCGTTGCATCAGGTGGCGTTCGGTAGATTCCAACAATTTCGATGTTATCTACTGTTTTCAAAATTACGCGTTCAGTATTCATAAAAGAGAATGAATCACGGACGTGAATTATTCGAATTTGATGCTTTGGCCAATGTGTAGTTTTCCGGCGACGGGTTTCAAAACCGGTTTCTCTGCCGGCTTTTCGACAGGATTCTCGATCGGACGCGCTTGAGGCACAACAGGTTTTGACTCTGGACGTTTTTGTTCTTGTAATGATTTCAATGTGATTGTTTGTCCAGGTTGGGAGAGTTGTGAGACAACACGTTCTCGATTTACATTTCCTGTATTTTCAACAGTAACAGATCCAGCCCCACCGGATTTTTTGCGCTTACGTTTACGTTTACGCTTCTCCCCCTCTCCGCCATTTCCGCCTTCTCCGCCCTGTCCCTCATTTGATGACTGCGAAGGAGTACGCGACAAATTCCCCATCGGTCGCGGAGGTTGTGGTGTTGATGGTCGAGGAGTGACAACTGGTGGTTGGGGCTTTGGTTCCGACGATGTTTGAACGGCAGGCGCTGGCCTCGACTGGCTGATATTCGAGTCTGCGCGTACGGGTTCATCAAATGAGATGCGAGATTCCGAAACGTTCGCAACAGGTGTTTGTACAACAATAGGTTTTGACTCAACCTGAACGGGAACCGGCACTTGTGGTGTCGGTCGAGGCGCAGGCGGAATGGGTGCAACAACGGGTTGCGGTTTTGAAACAACAGGCGCAGGTGCGACTGGCTTTGGTTTTTCCGTTTCTGAAACCGATGCATGGGTACCCACAAGGGGCACCCCTACAACCACATCCGTCTTCGGCATCAACGTTGAAAGCGAAATGGTTGGCTCGTCGGGTAACTTGTGATCATCAACTGCATGAGTACCCACGAGGGGCACCCCTACAGACATGCTCGTTGTGCGAGGTGGCGCTTCTTTTGGTTGAACCTTTGGCGGAAGATTACGCGTATCTGCTGGCTTGCTTCCGCCCTTTCCTCCTTTATTCGCTTTCTCCTCACGCACAATCTCAATACAATCCTCACAATAGATTGGACGTGATCGATCAAGCTCGACAGGGAGCACCATGTCTTTGTTGCACCTCGAACAATTGTATTCAAACTTTGGTTTCTTTGCGTCCTTTGCCGCAACTTTATCGGACTTCTTTTTTTCTTCCGCCTCTGCAAGAAGCGTATCAACGTCCATATTCCCCATGCCGCTCCAGGTCATAATCTGTTCCTCGATCGTGTGGCGTTCCTTTGCGTAACGTTCACGCGAAACTTTAATGATACGATCTTCCGAATCTGTTTTTTGAGAAATAGGCGCAAGGGTAATGGCGGAAAACGGTTGACTTGTCACTCCGTTAATCAATAACTTGAGATACACGTTATACTTCGGAAGATTAATAATATCCTCCGGCAAAAAACGGGGAGCAAATTCTGTTTCCATGTATTTTGCGTCCGGAGAACCAACACGGAACGAAATAATCGTTCCAACGTTTCCAAACACCGCTTCGCGAACCTCGTCCGTCAACTGAGCGATATACTGGTGAGCGATGGTTAAACACAACCGGTATTTACGCGCCTCAGACAAAATGCCCGCAAACGAATCCACCGCAAAGTTTTGAAACTCATCCACATACAAATAAAAATCCAAACGTTCCTTTTCATCCTGATCCACACGTTCCATGGCGGACAGTTGCAATTTCGTGATGAGAAGTCCACCAAGCAGACGTGAGCTGTCTTCTCCGATACGTCCTTTTGACAAGTTCACAATAAAAATCTTTCCCGAGTCCATGATTTCACGAATGTTGATACTTGATTTTACCTGCGCAACAATGTTACGAATCACGGATGCAGACAAAAACTGTCCGATTTTGTTTTGAATCGGAGCCACGGCTTCTTGTGCGTATTTTTCATTATAGGAGGCAAACTCTTTCAACCAAAACGTTTTCACAACCGGATCCGTCACATTTCCAACAATGCGCTTACGATACTCTGCATCAGACAACATGCGGTTGATTCCAAGCAATGTTGATCCTTGATTGTCGAGCAGCGCGAGGATTGTGTTGTTCAAAATGTATTCCATGCGGGACGACCATTGGTCTTCCCAAATCTTTTTAAAAACTCCCATCATTCCACTTGCCACCAAGTGCTTATGTCTCTCGGAAACGGCTTCAAGAATATTAAATCCAACCGGATATTCTGCATCTGCCGGATTAAAATACACAACATCATTAATACGCCAGCTTGGAATATAGTTAATCAACTTCTCCGCTGTATCTCCGTGTGGATCTACATAACAGCACCCATGTCCTGCGTAAATATCGGAAAGCGTGAGATTCTCAAGAAGAACCGTCTTTCCCATACCTGTTTTTCCAATCACATACACATGTCGACGGCGATCGTCGGTTTTGATACCAAATTTTGTCATCTGATTGCGAAAGTTGGTTTTCGCAAAATAGTTGACCTCATTTTCATGATCGTGATTATAGCCCATAGCGGAAAGTAAGGATCAAACTGGCAAATCGGGTGGAGTAAATAAATCTTCGTCGGACGCATCTGCGGGAGATGTGTCATTCATAAATCGACTCTTTGGAAGGAGTGCCTCACCTGTATCTTCATGCTCTTGGTCTGTTGGTGCTTTCAGGTGTGGCAATGTTTCTGGGAGTGGTTCTTTCACGTTTGCAAACGTTCCTGCCTCACGCGACTCCGCGGACTCATGATGTTCCATGGGCATTCCACCCGGAAGCGGAAATTCATTATCGCCAACACCAGGCAATGTGTTTTCGAGAAATGTAATAGGAAGTCCAACAGGAGGTTCTGCGCGACGAGCTTCTGCTTTTTTGATGAGCGGCGCTTTAATGCTAATGGTTGGAAAGTGCCAAAGCGTTGCAAGTTCTTCTGCGTTCAAGTAAACGGGGTTCGCCCCGATTCCCCAGCTACGCCCTTGATACGCCTTCATGAGAGTGCCTTGTTTTTTCTCATAATCCCATTTCTGCCAAAAATAATCGTCTTTTGGAACAGATGCGGCATGCATCTTGAACGAATTCAAATTCAAATGAGAGTACTGATTCAAAATACCTTTAATCATGGTCACGCGATCCCCTTTCTTGTACACAGGTTTCTGTGCACAATACACAATACGAATTTTTACCGCATGTCCAACCTTAATGGTTTTTCGCATGATCGCTTTTGCTTCATCTTGCTGAGCAGGGCCAAGCTTGAAGGCTTTCCATGGATCTTCTACTTTTTTTTCTGCAGAGGCCATGCCAAAAATAGGCGCAAGATCTACAGCAGTTGCGTGTTCAATCAATTCAAACGGAAGTTTAAACATGGTTCCTGCTGCCGCCGCAATATCGCTTTTCGCTGCCGCTTTTTCTTCCACACCGAATGTTTTGTTCACGTGTGTAATTCCTGCTTTTTTCCACTCATTTCCCGTAGGCTGAATGACAAGTTGAAACCAAAAATGCTCACCGGGTTTCATTTTGGACATCTGTTCCAAGGTGTAACCGAGCGGATCTTTAATTTCTCCCGTCATTTGGTCTTCAAAGTCAACGTAAGTACGAATGGGAAAATGCGAGGGCTTGTCGAGCGTGAACTCTGCGCCCCACATGTCATATTTCTCATCAGGAAAGATTTTTGGGATTTTTGTGACATAGTCATCAACCTCATTCAACTCTGCATCTGGATACTGCGCGTAAATTCCAGCTTCAATCACATCTCGAAACTTTGCCTGTGTGCGGATAATAAATTGCATGTAGCCTTCTTCTGAAACAATCTCAAAAGAAAACGTTGGCATGAATTTGCCATCGAACCACTTTTCTTTAAACGTTGGGGTTGATTTTGCCGCGTATAAAACGGAAAATAAGTTTTCGAGCGCCTTTGGTGTTTGTTCTGTCATGGACGGAACATCCACCGCAAGACAAATATATTTTTGCTTTGCGGCAAACTCTGCTTGACGTTCCATGAGCCACAGCTCTGAAAATCCCCACAAAAGTGTTGTGAGAACAGGGATCCATCCAAACCACAACAACAGATTAAAAAAAATCACATCAATCGGTTGATTGAAGAAATCGAGTGGAATCAACGAAGCAGATGATTGCGCGGATTCTTGGATGATCTGAATCGCAAGCAAGGGTAACATAGATGCATACAGTATAGCAGAAAATATTCCGTATCAAAACAAAAGAGAATCTTTTCAGATTCTCTTTCATCTTATTTCTTTCCCCACTTCTCAAGGGTGACAAGCGCGGGCGAGGCGATGAACACGGATGAGTATGTTCCGACGGCGACACCGATCAAAAGTAACATAGCAAACGGTCGTGTGGTTTCTCCTCCAAAAAGGAAGACGGCAAGGAGGGCGAGAAACACCGTCACAGATGTGTTGATGGAACGCGCGAGCGTTTGTTCAATGGAAACATCCACAACCTCGCTTAAGTGAGATGAAATTCTCTTCTTAAGATTTTCGCGTGTGCGATCAAGAACCACGACACCATCATTGATGGAATATCCGAGAATGGTCAGTGTGGCTGCAACAAACGCGGTGTCCATTTCGTAGCCGAAGAAATATCCTAAAATGGCGTATGCACCGACGGAGATAAAAACATCGTGCACGGTTTTAATGACGGTAAGCAAGGCGATTTTTTTTGAGGAAATAAAATCTCCTGCCCCGCGAAACGCCCAGGAAATGTACGCACCGATCAGAACCAAACTTGCGAAAATCGCCAGGAACGCCGTGCGACGCAGTTCATTTCCAATCACGGGGCCAATCGAATCAAATTTAAGTTCCGTGGTCTTTCCAAATGCTTTTTCAAAAGACGCAAGAATATTTTGGTGTTGTTCCTCTGTGAGCGGAACCGTTCGAACAAGAACGCTGTCGTTTGAAACTTGGACAATCGCTTCCTTGTGACCAGATGCTGCAAGAGTTTCTTGAAGTTGTCCGTGAGAGGGTTTTGATTCAATGGCGACCTCAAGCAACGCTCCGCCCGTAAAATCAATTCCAGGTTTGAGTCCGAACCCAATGAGGGCAAGAAGACTCACAGCCATCAAAACTGCCGAAACGATGTACCAGCCTTTGCGATGTTTAACAATGTTTAATTTCATACTTTTTTTGATTTAGGGAGACCGGACAACCAAGACATTTTTACTGCCTGTTTTGGAAATGCGGTGATCATGTAAATACGTGTTGCGGTAATTGCAGTAAACAAACTGATGACCACACCGATTCCAAGCATGAGGGCAAATCCTTTGATGAAGCTTGCGCTGAACACATAAAGGACAAGCGCAACCACAAGTGTGGAAACGTTTCCGTCCCGAATGGCCGGCCATGCGCGAGCAAATCCTTCATGAATCGATGAAAGTAAATCTCTGCCGGACGCGATCTCTTCTTTCATACGCTCAATAATGAGCACGTTTGCGTCCACAGCCATTCCAAGAGACAAGATGAATCCAGCGATTCCGGAAAGCGTAATGGTCACGTCAAAAACGCGATAAACCACCAAGTTCAAAAACGCGTACAAAATAAGGGCGATGACGGAAAACAATCCTGCAAGGCGGTAATAGGCAATCATGTACCCAGCAACAAGGGCGAATCCAATGAGAGCCGCAATGATGCTTTTTTGCAAAGACAATGCTCCAAGGGTCGGACCAATCGTCTGTTGAGAAAGCAATGTGACAGGAACAGGAAGCGCACCTGCATTCAAACGTTGTGCAAGAATTTTTGCTTCATCCAAATCGAAGTTACCTGTAATGACGGCTGTTCCACCATAAATTGCCGCTTGCACAACAGGCGTTGAGATGGCTGTTCCATCCAAGAAAATGGCAATAGGCTTCCCGATGTTTGCTGCTGTTAATTTCCCAAACAATTCTCCCCCTTCATTATCAAAGGCAATAGAAACATGTGGGTTTCCTGAATTTTGATCAAATTCAACGACCGCATTTTTTAACTGCTTTCCAGAAAGACCTGTGTTTTTCCAAGGAGAAGCAGGAGGCAAAACATCTGTCATGCTGGAAAGCTTCATGGTGATGTGCTGAACATTGTAAGCTGGAATAGCAGTTTGATCTTGCTTATAAATCAAGTGATATCCAAAATCTGTTTCAACAACGTCGGAAATTTTTCCAACCTCAAGAGTTTCCGCGGCAAGAGCGAATGCTGGAACGTATTTATTTGAGGTTGCGAAGCCAAGATCTCCCCCATTTGTTGCCGCGCTTGGATCTGTTGAATTTGCTTTTGCAAGATCACTGAAGTTTTGTGGGGTTGCTTCTTTTTTCAATTTTGAGATCTGAATATTTGCTTCCATCGCGGTTGTTTCTTTTGAACATCCTTGTTTTCCTTCAAAACAAATCAGGATGTGTGAAAGACGCATGTTATTTGCGGTTGTCTTCTCTGTCACTTTAAAAATCTCCATGGAACTGCCTTGCTCAACCGTTTTCCAAAAAACGGTTCCAGGTTTTGGGTTGTATTGCGTGACAGCTTTTGCAATGGCTGGATACTGCGTAGATTCTGCGGTCATTTTTAAAATCATTCCTTTTGTTTCTGCTTTTGTTGATTCAATGCTGAACTCTTCAACAAGCTCGTCGAAGTTTTCTCCTTTTTGTGCACGAAGCAACACGGCTTGTGCAGCCGCACGATCTGCTTTTTGTAACTCTACGAGTTTTTTGTCATCCGCTGGTGTTGGTTTGGTATCAAGTTCAGAACCCTGTTCCTTAAACTCAAGGACAGGCGTTTCACCAATTTGTTGAATCGCTTCTGAGACATCTAAAACACCCGCGAGTTCCACAACCACACGATACGCCCCACCTGTTGAGGTGGTTTGCACAAGCGGTTCCGAAACTCCGAATGCGTTCACGCGACGTTCAATGACATCACGCACACCCGCAAGGGCATCCGCACGATCAGCTTCTGGAATCTCTTTCATGTCGGCTTCATACACAAGGTGTGTTCCGCCTTGCAAATCAAGTCCAAGACGATACGCGTGTTCATTCAGTGTTGGCAAAGAAACATGAACTTTATCTTTTAAAAATCCAGCTGTTTGATTCCAAGCCTGTGGAAAATCATAAAATCCTACGACAACCGTCGCAAGGAGAAAAATGATGGCAGCAACACGTGCTTTCCATGGCTTATGAATTTTCTGTGCATTCTGTGACTTCCGTTTTGTTTTCCAAGTTTGCATACGTTATGTGCGACATCCTGCCGCTTAATAATCGCAAGGATAATAAGGGATTTTGGAATCAAACGCAAGTGGACAAGTTTCAAGGTCAAAAGCAAAGATATTGACTTTTCTGAAGTTTTCAGGTATTTTCAACAGTCTGCATGAAGGAGGCAAAATCATGAAAGACAAACAGGACATGCTTTGGGTCTTCGATATGGACGGCACGCTCTATTCGGGCGTTGATCATGTTTGGGGCGAAATTGAAAAGGAAATGGTGAGATACCTTCATGGACTCGGCCACCCCGTTCGTTTCGACCGAACAGAACAAGATCTGCTTCGAGTAAAATGGCAGACTCGTCAGACAACGATCGCTTACATTCATGAGTTCCGGCTTGACTTTGAAGAAGTGATCGAAGAAACACACTTGCCCATTCTCGGAAACCTTGTTGTGGAGCTACGAGCGGGAGCGCAGAGCATTCAGCATCTTCCGGGGAAAAAGATTGTGCTGACGAACTCTCCGGAATCGTTTGCGCATGCCCTTTTAAAGAAGCTTGGTATTCATCACTTCTTTGACGCGATCCTTGGATTGCGTACGGATGTGTTCCATGCAAAACCAAATGCGCTGAGTTATCAGCGCATTGCAGAGGGACATCGTGTTGTCATGGTTGAAGACTGGGAAGAAAACCTCGTCGTCCCCCACCAACTCGGTTGGGCGACGGTATGGTTCCCAGAAGAAGATCAATCTCACAGACCGTTCTTTCCGGAACACGTGCACAAGCACATCACCTCACTCGAGGAACTCCAAGCATTCGTCTAACCGTTTCACACTCTGTGAACGGTTTTTTTTGATTTCGTTCGACGAAATCATCCCTCGTAGCTCGCACCGAGCGAAGTGGGATTATAGCCGTTCGGCAATGAGATATCTGCATCCTTCCGCGCCAACAACGGCCATATGATTCGTGCCTCGTGGAATCTCAAAGTAGTCATGCGCGCCAAGGTGAACCGTTTCGTATCCAATCGTGACTTCAACATCACCAGAAAAAATAATCATCTTGTGATCTCTGTCATGGGCATGTTCATCATCGCGTTCGAATGGAATCGCATCCCAAAACAACAGGTTGTTATACCCATTGTTTTGCAATTCAACGATCCATTCTGATTCGGTCATACTTTACGATGACGCTTCTTCGTCTTTTGGAATTTCGGCAACAACGCGTGTCTTGTCATAAGAACACGTGTATTTCACACGCTCGATTGGCTTTCCGTTTGAATCCGTTGAAGAATCTCTACTCTGAACGGACATTTCGTACCCACAGCCAGATTTTGGACAGGTCATAGAAAAAAGATTATTGAATGAGTGTTGTTTATTTCTATCCTCCGTGGCACTTCTTATACTTCTTTCCGCTTCCGCACGGGCACGGATCATTTCTTCCGACTTTCTCGCCCGTCGATTTACTTGCGATCGAAGTGTGTTCCGTGCTCGTCGTCGAGGCACCCGCAAGTTGAACGCCTGCGCGACTCAAAAGCGAATCGTTTAACTGCGCTTGGACTTTCATGTCCACGGCGTGGTGTGCGAATCTGAAGAATGAGAATGTAACGTCTTGGTTGATGGCGGCGAGGAGTTGTTGGAACATGTCGTATCCTTCGCGCTTATACTCGATGAGCGGATCGCGCTGGCCGTAGCCTCGCAGGCCGATTCCTGTACGAAGAGACGTCATAGCGGACAAATGCTCAATCCAAAGCATGTCGATGGCGCGAATAAGTGTTGCGCGTTCAATGTGATAAACATCCATTTTGACTTCAAAGAGATCATGAATCTTTCGGTATTCATCACGCACAACGGCCATGATTGTTTCAATCATGCGTGTACGTGTTTCAGCAACGTTCTGTTTATCGCGAGAATTTTCAATGGTGATTGACTCAAGTTTCGATGTTGATTCCTGATCAAGAGTCACGATTGAGTTCACTGTCTCAATAATTTCTTTCATGTTCCAATCCCCCGCTCCAACATTTTCCGCCCCTTCTGCTTGATGGATTGGCGACACAACTTTCTCCCCTGTATGAAATAACACAACCTGTTCGATTTCTCCCTCAACAATATCAAGAATACGCTCTTTCAACGTTTCTGGTTCTTTTGTAAATGCATCAAGAACCTCAAGTCGTCGACTATAAATAACCTCGCGATGCTTGTTCAAGACATCATCGTACTCAAGCAAGTGCTTACGAAGATCAAAGTTGTGACCCTCAACGCGAACCTGGGCTTTCTCGATCGAACTGGTAATCAGTCCATTTTCAATTGGCATGTCATCTGGAATGCCAAGTTTGTCCATCATGCCTTTTGCGCGATCTGAACCAAAAATGCGCATCAAGTCATCTTCCATGGAAATATAAAATTGTGTAGAACCAGGATCACCTTGTCGACCGGAACGTCCACGCAACTGGTTGTCAATTCGTCGAGACTCGTGGCGTTCTGTACCAAGCACGTGTAATCCACCAAGTTCACGAACACGAGCTTCGTCTTCTTTTGTTCCGGGATTTCCTCCAAGTTTAATGTCCACACCACGACCCGCCATGTTTGTTGCTACGGTAACCGATCCAATTCGACCGGCCTGCGCAATAATTTCTCCTTCTCGTGCGTGGTTCTTTGCGTTTAAAATTTCATGCTTCACTCCAGAACGTGTGAGCAATTCTGAGAGGAGCTCATTCTTCTCGACCGATGCGGTTCCTACAAGCACAGGTTGCCCGAGCCATTGCTTCTCTTTTATTTCACGAATAACCGCCTCAAACTTCCCGAGCTCAGACTTAAACACGCGATCCGGTAAATCTTTTCGCGCGACGGATAAATTGGTTGGAATCTCTGTGACCTCGAGCTTATAGATTTTGGAAAATTCTTCCGCCTCGGTTGCAGCCGTTCCGGTCATTCCGGACAACTTTGAATACATGCGGAAATAATTTTGAAAAGTGATGGTAGCAAGCGTCTGACTTTCATTTTGAATGGTGACGCCTTCTTTTGCTTCAATCGCTTGGTGAATTCCTTCTGAGAAGCGGCGACCTTCCATCAATCGACCAGTAAACTCATCCACAATCAACACTTCATTCCTCTGCACAACATAGTGAACATCTTTTTGATAGTTAGCGCGAGCTCGAAGGGCAGAATCCGCAAAGCGCTGGAACATCACACCAGATCCGCCTGCGTATAAATTTTCGATTCCTAATGCTTTTTCAATTTTTTCTACACCTGCATCTGTATATGCAGCGGTTCTGAGCTTCTCATCAACGTTATAATCTTCTTTTTCCGTAAGACCTGCGACAATTGTTGCAAATCGCACATACAGTTCATTCGATTTTTCTGCCGGCGCAGAAATAATGAGTGGGGTGCGCGCTTCATCAATCAAAATCGAATCGATTTCATCCACAATCGCAAAATGGAGTCCGCGCATGACCATTTCGTTCAGCGTTGGTGCCATGTTGTCTCGCAAATAATCGAATCCGTACTGGTTGTTGGTTCCGTAGGTGATGTCGGCTGCATATGCGGAGCGTCGATCCGTTGGACGCAAATAATCCTCACGGACTTTAAAAGACTCAATTAAAATTGCATCAGGATTTAGAGGCTCTGGTTCTGGATGTTTAAAGGTTGGATCATAAACCAATCCTCCCTCATGTTGAATGACCCCAACACTCATTCCAAGAAAATGAAAAATCTGCCCCATCCAGACAGCGTCACGACGAGCAAGATAATCGTTGACCGTAACAAGGTGACACCCTTTGCCTTCGAGGGCGTTTACATAAAGCGCGAGCGTGGAGGTCAGTGTCTTTCCTTCACCTGTACGCATTTCGGCAATCATACCGCGATACAAAACAATTCCACCCATGAGCTGGACATCAAAGTGTCGTTGGCCAAGCGTTCTTTTCGAGGCTTCTCGAACCACCGCAAACGCTTCATACAAAAGACTGTCAACGCTTCTCCCTTGTGCAATCATCTCACGAAACTCAATGGTTTTGTGTTTCAAAGCCTCATCAGACAGCATGCTGATTTCAGGCTCGAGTTTGTTGATGTGTTCCACTTCTGCTCGAAGATCCGCAATCACTTTCTTGTTTGGATCCCCAAAGAGAATATTCAAAAATTTACTCATACGCGCAGTAGTGTGCTGGTTTTCACGTGATAAATCAAGTAGGGGAGGCTCGCGAGCCTCCCCTACCCCAATTGGTTATTCCTTTCCCGGTCTTGGGTGTCTATTTTGATCGACAACTTTTTCTTTTCGATCTACAAGCTGACGCTTTAAATCATCACGAACTTCATCTATGGCGGCATATAAATCTGCGCCCTCTGCTTTTGCGGTCAGAATGGTTCCGGGAACATCCATGTGAAACTCGGCAAAAAAGAATGGGCCGCTTGTGTGATGTTGCGAGGTCTTTCCGAGCTCTACGCGCAACTCTGCTGTGGATTCAAAACCGGATGTCAATTTCTCAAGCACTTCTGCACGCTCTTCAACATAACGCTTGATGGCATCCGTAAGTTCCATGTTCGTTCCAAGAATTGAGGAGATGGTCATAGAATCATTCATGTAACCCAAGGCTTTCGCCTTGGCTGTATTAGAATCCAACGTACTGGACTTCTTCTTGTAAAATTATACCATAGGCGTCTCTCACACGCGTTTTGATAAACGCAATAAGCTGTATCACTTCATCTGCGGTCGCACTCCCCGTATTCACCAAAAAATTTCCATGCACAGGACTCACCTTTGCCCCGCCTATCTCGAACCCCTTCAAATCAACCTGGTCGACGATCCATCCCGCCGAGATACGACGGGATGTGATCGCCTCTGAAGTTAAATCGAGTTTAGACTGAATTCGTTGCAGTTCCTCGTCCGAAGTTATTTCGTAATTTTTGAACATGCATCCCGCAGATCCTGCGTCGAGAGGTTGCGATGCTTTACGCTTTGCCAAATTTGATTCCATGATTTGTTTAATGATGCTCTGATCGCCAGACTTAAGTTCGAAGGTTGCTGAAAGGACAATGTCCAAAGAATGTTTGATAGCGGATTCGCGATACCCAAACGCGAGTTCAGCGTTTGTTCGAGACACAACTTCCCCATTCGAAAGCACAAACGCTTCGACGAGGTGGTCGCGCGTTTCCCCTCCGAAGCATCCCGCATTTCCTCGAATCGCTCCACCGACCGTACCTGGCAATGTAATCGCCCATTCGAGTCCAGCGAGACTCGCCTCGGCAATTTTTCGAGAAAGGAGAATCATGGGAACACCCGCCCCCGCTTGAACACGATTTTTATCCATGAAGATTTCGCGCATGAGGAGTTTGATCATGATTCCGTTGAAGCCGTGGTCCGCGACAAGCATATTCGATCCGCCGCCGATCACCACGGTCGGCATTGAGCTTGTCTTTGCGATATCCAAAACCTTCTTCAGCTCTTCGATCGATCTCACCTCCACAAAATACTTGGCCGGTCCTCCAATCCGAAAATTTGTATGACGACTCATGGGTTCTTGCTCTTTCAGACGATCGTTTACAGCAAGTCTTAATTGTTCGGACGCGGTATTCATAACAAAAACATTCTATCATTCGACCACAAAAAAACCACCCCGGAATATGAGAGGTGGCAGAAGAACTAGTTGCAGCCTGGAATCGGCACATGCGCGCACACGGCGCCTTTGCAGATGTCATTTGTGCAGGCATTGCCATCTTCAGGACACGGAACACCGGTTCCATCATTGGAAAATGGATTTGGTTTGAAGACGCATCCTTTTGCCGGCTCACATCCATCAATCGTACACGCGTTGCCGTCGTTGCAGACTTTTGGAAGTGAGACGGAGCAGGTTTTGTCTTTGCAGGTGTCATTGAGCGTGCATTGATTGTCGTCATTGCATGGCGATGCATTCGCGATATGCGAACAGTCGCCATTATCGCACACATCTTTTGTACACACGTTTCCTTCGTCGAGACAGGCGTTGCCGTCCTTTACCTTCGGATGCGTACACTTGCCGTTTGCGCACACATCTTGCGTACAAGCGTTCCCATCATCGAGACAGGCGCCATCGGAAGCGGGCTTGTGATTGCAACCCGTGAATGGATCACACCAATCGGTTGAGCATGCGTCCTTGTCATCGCAATCGAGCGTGGTTCCGCCTTTGCAAACTCCGGCGGCACATTCCGAAACGGCTGTACAGACATTGCCGTCATCGCAAAGCGGTCCGGTCAATTTTGTGTGCTTACACGAACCGTCCGTGTTGCACTGATCTGTTGTGCAGACGTTCCCGTCGTCGCAAAGGCCGTCATCGGTTTTCCCATTACAGTTGTCGTCTTTGCCGTTGCACACTTCTGGCTCGGGTTTCACGGCACTGCAAAGCGGTTGGCCTTTTTCGCATCCGGTAAACATACCAAGACACGTTCCGAACTCGTTACTTTGCTTGCACCCTGCGCCAATCGCGCTTGCGTCGATGTTGTCTGTTTCACCGTCGCAATTATCATCAAGCTTGTTACAGCTCTCAGATTCCGGGATTTGTCCGATGCAGTTTGTGAGGCCTTCCGGTTTGCAAACGCGCGATCCCGAGCATACCCCAAACACATTCTTGTTCGTGCAGTCCGTCGAAAGGGCGAGTTGTGTCGCTCGTTTCGAACAGGAACACGTTGCTCCACTTTTCGGCACACACTGTTCTCCCGAAACCTTCGTCTTTGCATCTGTGAGAAACTGACACGTATAGCCGTTCGGACAATCCGCGTCACCGTTTGAGATGAAACACTGAGCTCCACAAAAGCTCCCGCTATTTCCGACACGCAGACAAAGATTGCCGATCTTGTTCATCTCGTTACAGTCCTTATGCTCTTTGCATGGATCACACAGACGATTGAACATGGAAAGACAAATGAACACAATGTCGGTGCTTGAATTGCTGACGCCGGAACATTTGAATCCGTTCGGACAATCACTCGAACATGTCTTCGAACAAACACTTCCATTTGGCGTTTCGATGCAGTAGCCAGCATTGCATTCCGCATTTTTGATGCACGGATATCCAAACTCACCAGGATCCGGTGCGCGCGCCGAACCGTCGAACAGATCGGTTTCGTTCGTTGTGTCCGCTTGGGTTGCAATCAGCGCATCATGAGCATCCGTCGAAACATCGATCGAATGTCCATCTGCTCCTCCTTGCACGGAAACGTCCGACTCACCCGAACAAGCTGTGATGAAAAAAAGAGCAAAAACGAGCCTCATGACGATCCTCCATAGGTAAAATGCACAAGAAATCGTGCCCCTGTTTGTATCAAGAATTTCCGAGCCTGTCAACCAAATATCTACCAAAAAACAAAAAAGATCCTCAAGATGAGGATCAAGAACTATGGGCAGTTGGGTTTCTTTGTGTGATCGCATTTTCCATCTTTTGGATTGCATGCGTCCACGGTGCAGGGATCACTGTCGTCACAAGCGTTCACAGAGCCTTTGCACTGACCCGCAAGACAGATGTCCGCGATCGTGCAGAGGTCATCGTCGTCGCACTTGTTTGTGTCGTTCAAGGTTTGAAAAACACATTTTCCGGTTGCTTTGCTGCAACTGTCCTTTGTGCACGTATTCTGGTCATTGCACACAATCGGCTTTGCTTTGCAAACGGTTTGCTGGCAAATGTCGTCCGTGGTGCAGAGGTCACCGTCTTCGCAAGGCGCGTTTGGCGTTCCGGTAAAGACGCAACCGAGTTTTTGGTTGCAACTGTCGGAAGTACACAGGTTGCCATCGTTGCAGATGATGGTAACGCCGCTACACTTGGTGCCTTTGCAGACATCGCCCGTTGTGCAGGCATTTGCGTCTGAGCAGTAGTAGCCGTCGTTCGCCGTGAAGTTGCAGCTTCCAACCGCGGAATCACACGTATCGATTGTGCAGTCGTTGTTGTCCTCGCACGTCTTCACCTTACCTTCACACTTGTTTGTGAAACAGGTGTCGCCAATCGTGCACGCGTCTCCGTCATTGCACGGCGATTTGTCTTGAACAAGGTACATGCAACCGATATTCGCCCCGCACGTATCTTGCGTACAAGCGAGTCCATCGTTGCACTGCAAAATCTTTCCAGTGCACACGCCGAGCGTACACGAATCGTTTGTCGTACAGGCGTTGTTGTCGTTGCAGTAGAACACTCCAACAACCGGTAGATTCAGACACGCACCGTTTGCAGCGTCACAAGAATCAGACGTGCAGACACTGTTGTCGTCACAGTTTTTTTGTGAACCGGAGACGCATTTTGCATCCTGGCAGTTATCGTTGATCGTACAGGCGTTTCCGTCTGTGCACTTCGATCCAGCGGATGCGGGAGTCGAAAAACATCCGGACACTTTGTCGCACGCATCTTGGGTGCAAGGATTTGTATCTGAACAATTGATGTTCGATCCTTTGCACGCGCCCTTGTCGCACAAGTCATTCACTGTACACGCTGAGCCATCGTCGCACGGAAGATTGTTCAGCTTCACGGTCGAGCAACCTGTATTCTTGTCGCAAGAGTCTTCGGTGCAGTCGAGGCCGTCGTTGCATGCGATCTTCGTTCCGACACAGACGCCGACTACGCACGCATCGTTCTTCGTGCAAACATCATTGTCCGTACAAGACGCATCGATCGGTTCGAACGTGCAGCCAGAGAGCTTGTCGCAGGAATCTTTCGTACAAGGACTGTTGTCATTGCACACAACCTGCTTTGCGCCAAAGCACTGACCGGACGCGGTGCAGATGTCATTCACCGTGCAGGCGTCACCGTCTGTACAGATATTGTCCGGCTGCGGCGTATGCTGACATTCGCCCGTTCCCACGTTGCACCAATCTTGTGTGCAAGGATTTTTCGTGTCGCAAGACGCATTGTCTTTGCAAACAAACACGTCCGGCGTCGCATCCACGCTTGCGTCGACAACATCTGGCTGCACGTCCTCGATCGTATCTGTGTCCGATTGGGTCTCGGGAGCAGGTGAGGTGTCGATCGCCCTTCCGTCTCCGGACAAATCAAGGCTCGGAACTTCTGAAATGGTGTCGTCCGAACACGCGCAAAGAAAAACGCATGCGAGTCTGAACAAAATCGATGTGAAACGAACGTTCATTTAACCTCCTCACTTCGCTTCAAAACCCCATGTTTCAAAGCCAAACGCACAAAAATGTGTGCCCATCTTTTTAGCAGGAAAACCTAGATACGTCAACAGGGCGTGTGTAGATACGGATTACAGATTAATACAGATGAAGATCTTCGGCTCTGAAAGACGTCTTTCGGAAACGTCATCCCTATCTGTATTAATCTGTAATCCGTATCTACACATGTTTCCAAAAAGAAAAAATCGACCGTTTTCGGTCGATTAGTCAGGGCAATCTGCGCGTATCCAAAGATCAAATTTAGGAAGAATCGTCTCAGGCCACGCAAGTCCGGATCCATCCTTTGGCTTTAGGTTATCTCGACAAGCAAGTGGGAGATCTTCTCCGTTTCCAGAGGACGAAGGGCCAAGCCAGATGGAAAAAACATCCTCGAAAGGAGAAAATTTCATCGGTTCCAAACCCGTCTTGACTTCCCACTTCGAAGGATCAAAAAGAATTTCTCGACGCCTCGTAGTCGGATTTGAAAGAACGAACAAGCCTTCAATCGGTGTTTGACCGTCTGGAGTCATGTAAAAGATTCCAAGCACAGTCCCATCGTGACGCATGAAGTGGCGGTACAACTTCAGAAAAAACGAATGATCTGCCATTTGCTTTTCCTCTCATCCTCGAAACAACATCGAAGAAGAAACAATAATAACAAAAAGAACCTTGCTCGTCAACAAGTAAGGTCTCTTGCGATTGAATCGATATCCCCCGCTCCCATTATAATCAGGACATCGTTCGATCGGACGATCTGTTCGAGGGCGGACTTCACCGCATCGAAGTTTTCCGAATACATGACGTGGGCGTTTGGGGTTTCCTTCTTGATCTTCTCCACAATCAACCTTGACGACATATTGTGTTCTTCGTTTCTGCCAGCGACGTCGTAAATCTCGGCGACCACCGTCTCGTCCGCGAGTTGGAGCGCGTGGACAAATCCATCGAAGAGAGACTTTGTTCGGGAGTGTTGATGCGGTTGAAAACACAGGACGATTCTTCGGCCTGGAAAAAACTCGCGAGCGGCACTCACAGTTTTCTCAACCGCAGTTGGATGGTGACCATAGTCCGAGATGACATCCGCCTCGCGCCAAGTTCCGACGCGCTCGAAGCGGCGCCAGATTCCTGGGAACGTTTCGAGGACGCGCGCGCATGTCTCGAATGGGACGCCGAGTTCCATGGCGGCCGCGGTTGCGGCGAGTGCGTTCATGACGTTGTGTTCGCCCGGGATGATGAGCTTGAGTCGACCGAGGAGTTCGTCTCGATTCACACCAAAAGTCTGCACACCCTTCGTGGTTGCACGATTCAACGCGACATATGAATTCCTTTCCGCCCTCTCCGCCTTTTCCGTCCTTTGCATCCAGTACGTTATCGGCCGTTCTACTTTCAATTTCATGGATTCGGCATCGTCCGCGTTCAGGATCATCATTCCTTTTCCAATCAACTTATCGGCGAAGATCTGGAATGTGTCGCGGATATGGTTGATGTCGCGGTAGTAATCGAGGTGGTCTTCTTCGATGTTTGTGAGCACGATCATCTCCGGATGAAGATTCAACATGTTCGCCTGATACTCGCAGCCTTCGACCACAAAGAATCTGCCTTTGCCGAGGCGGAGATTTTTATCTGGGAATGTTGGCACAAACGATCCTACGAGAACCGTTGGATCGTAGCCGGCTGCTTCGAGCATGAGGCCGATGAGCGCGGTTGTTGTGCTCTTACCGTGTGTTCCTGTGACCACAATCGTCGAGAAGGTTTTCGAGACTTCACCGAGGAACTGGGCGTAAGAGACTTCTGGGATTCCCCGCTCTCGAGCAGTAGTTCGTTCTGGGTTGGTCGAGGGGACAGCGGAGGAATAGATGACGACCTCCACACCGTCGAGGACGTGCGACTTGTCATGGCCGATATTTACTTGAATACCTTTTTTATTCAAATCTTGAACCATCTCAGAATCATGGACGTCTGATCCGGTCACATGCTTTTCTTTGGACAACAAAAACTTGGCAAGCGCGGACATGCCGATTCCTCCGATTCCAACAAAATGAAAATGGTTTTTTTCAAGAAGCATATTTTTGTGTCATCCCGAGCGAAGCGAAGCGTAGCCGAGGGATCTCTTGTAAATGCGAGATTCCTCCACTCGTCGATGACTCCTCGGTCGGAATGACACAGGGAGATACATTCACTCGTAGTGAGCATAGAGTAACAAAAAAGCACTAGATTTTCTAGTGCAGAGGCTAATGTCGGAGAAGTTCGGTTGTGTCGGTTGTGCGGCAAACCACGGATTCGGGAAGAACGGAATTGAATCCGATGCCGTTTTCTGGGGTCCAGGTCAAATTCCAGGCAAGGGGAACCGCTTGAAAATCACGATTGTAAATTTTGGGATAGCAACTTTCGCCATCATCCGTCACTGTTGCCGCAACCTTCCCTTCTGAATCAACCAAGAACTCACGGACAAATGTCCCGGAGGGAAAATCTTGTTCCACCTCAGGAGTCACGATCGTATGTTTTTCTTGTCCGTTTGCATCCTCGGTACGGATTCGAGCGCCAAGCATCGAACCTGTTTGCGCCCAGACAAGATCCTTGTCGTCCATGTGAAATTCACCCTCATGAACGAGCGCGCCGTTTACGTAAAGCGCGCGGTGAGAGGAGTTTGAACGATCGGGTCTCACAAGCCATGCAAGCGAGCGCTCGCCCGGCGAAACCCAAAGATGTTCAATGTCTCCTGACCATGTTTCCTCAAGGGGAAACGAGAGCGTATTCGCTCCGCCAATGACACATAACCGCGACCCGATTTGTGTGCGTGTAGCAAGGACGTACTGATTTTGTACGTATGCAAGTGCCACAGGACGTTCTCCTTGTGCCTGGAGAACCGGGAACCAATCAACGAACCCTCGCGCTCCAAAACGGTAGCGATACGATGTTCCATCGATCTGTTCCAGAAACAAGAAACTTCCATCAGACACAGCTGTTGCCGTTCTAATGTCCTCAATTGGCAGGACGCCATGCTCGGTCCAAACATGATTTGTTCCGGAATCTTCTGTTCCGATTCCAAACAAGAACATGCCATGCGAAGAGCGATGCACGCGATGCAAAAGCGCAAACGGGCGCACGAGTTTCAAGCGCGGGCGCGAAACCCTCAACTCATAGACACCACGGACACGTGACCCAACGGGCAAACCCCATACAAGTACATAATCTGCAGCAACATGTAAGATGCGTGTCTCTACGCGTTCCCCATTTTCATGGGAATAAAATCGCGGAGACGACATGCGCTCAAAGTTGTGCGCAACGCGTTCAAGCAACTCGTCTACTTGCTCAACAGACGCAACGTAAAATCCATCCTGACTTACTGCCAGACGATCTGTTGCAATCAGTTCAGAAAGTTTGGTGGAATCGCGTGACCCCACAAGTGCATGCACTTGGTGAATGGCCCCACGAAGGAACGGACGTTCGATCGAACTTGGGGGCTGCAACGTTCGTTGTGCGCTCATGGAACCTCTGTCACCTCCATAAAAGAGGTTACCTCAACCTAGCGATTTTTTGTCAGATTGTCAACCAGTTTCGGCTCGCGTACAATGCGCGTACAATTATCTTTCCTATGTTTATAGCAAAACAAGACCCAGAGGTCGCGCATGCCCTACAAAGAGAACTTCTTCGTGAGGAAGAAGGTTTAGAGATGATTCCGTCCGAAAACTTCGTTTCTCGGGCGGTTCTTGAGGCTCTCGGATCCGTCGCCACAAACAAATATGCAGAGGGACAGCCCGGCAAACGCTACTATGGCGGCTGTCAGGAAATTGATGTCATCGAACAGCTCGCGATCGATCGCGCAAAGCAACTTTTTGGTGCGGAACATGTAAACGTTCAACCACTCTCCGGAGCGCCTGCAAACCTCGCTGCATACTCGGCCGTACTCTCGCCTGGTGACACAGTCCTCGGCATGGATCTGTCACACGGCGGACATCTTACACACGGACACCCCGTCACATTCTCGGCTAAGATCTACAACTTCATTCGCTACAAAACAACAGCTGAGGGACTAATCGATTACGAAGAGATCGAACGCATGGCGCGCGAGCACAAGCCAAAGCTCATCCTCGTCGGCTACTCGGCGTACTCTCGCGAAATCGATTACGCGCGCATCAAAGCGATCGCAGACGAAGTCGGCGCGCTCACAATGGCAGACATCGCCCACATCGCAGGTCTCATCGCGGGTGGCGAGATGAACAATCCCGTTCCCTTGTTCGACATTGTCACAACCACAACACATAAAACGTTGCGAGGACCTCGTGGCGGAATGATCATGTGCAAAGCGATGCACGCGAAGGCGATCGACAAAGCTGTGTTCCCCGGTTTGCAAGGTGGTCCGCATGAGAATGTGATTGCCGCAAAGGCGGTTGCATTTCTCGAAGCCCTTCAACCTGAATTTAAAACCTACTCAAAACAAATTCGCTTGAACGCAAAAGTCCTTGAACAAGAATTGAGCTCAAGAGGATATCGCTTGATGTTCGGCGGAACAGACAACCATTTGCTCCTCATCGATGTTTCCTCGAAAGGCGTCACAGGAGGAGAAGCAGAGAAGGCCCTCGACGCCGTCCTCATCACCGTCAACAAAAATATGATTCCGGATGATCCGCGTTCCCCATTCGATCCATCAGGAATCCGACTTGGAACTCCTGCGATCACCTCACGTGGGATGAAAGAAGTCGAGATGAAGCAGATCGCAACATGGATCGACGAGGCGATTGAGCATCGTGCGAACGAAGCACATCTCGAGAAACTCCGAACAGAGGTCAAAGAGATGACAAAGCGATTCCCTCTTTATCCGGAACTTGCATACGAATAGAAAAGAACCACCCATAGCTTTACGCGAAGGGTGGTTTTAGAATTGACAATATCAGCTTTTTCCCGTACAACCAATCCACCTCAGACGAGAGGAGGACCTTCCATGGAAGTACGGAGATCAACGCTGCGCGAGGCGATGAGCCGCTACACAACCGAACAGCGCACGCAAGAAATCATGAAAATTCTCGAGCCGTTGTTTTGCATGTGTGAGCGAGATCAATTTTTGTACGGGTTCAATCCAGAACTTCCGCAAGGAATTCAGACCCATATTGCATTTCTGACAAATCGTCCGTGTGTTGGTGTTGAGGGTGTTGCCGAATCAGGCATTCCAAAACATCTTGTGACATCCCAACACAATTCCAATTTCATTTCGCGAACACGCGTGCGACTCTACCAGAGATTGCGAAACTCTGTAGACCCGATGAAAAACATCAACCTCACGTTTGATCTTCGGCTCAGTTTTGGAAACCGTTTTCGCAATGATCTTCCCATCAACTTGTGGAATCAGCTTTGGGAGAGCATTCGTTTTTGGCTTCTTTGCGAAATTGGCGGGAAGGAATTCAAAAAAGAGGCACACGCCCTCGAACACATTGTTCGCCTCTGTACAGGTGGTGCCATCGTGTTTGATGAGAAACCAACCGAACCGACCGTGATGCTTGTTGTGAACGCAAAGATGACAAGCGGAACGGAGCGCTACCGATTGCGCCCCACGAAACGACCCTAGCCACATGAACGACTCATGTGGTTTTTTATTGACAATTTTGGTTATAGAGAGTATTCTTCTGTGTCGCATATCAAACCGCGACAAGGAGTTCTCTCCATGCAAAGAACCTATGGCAGCCTAACAGAAGCAGCGATCGGTGTCCTCATGCGTGATGTTGTATCACGCCTTGCTGACCATGTGCAGCGCAAACGATTCTCGTTCAAAGCCAAGCACAAAGGCATCAAGGATGATGGCAAAATTGATTGGGTGACGGACATCGATGTCCAAGTTCAAGGCGTAATGAAACGTCTCCTGCTCGAACGCTTCCCCACTTTCGGCATCATCGCCGAAGAAGGAGGATTGTCCATTCCGGCAAAGAAGCCGACGGAGACACTCCGCTTTACAGGTGATCCGATCGATGGAACGCGCGCATTTGTTCACTACCATTCAGGCGGCATCAGCGTGATGCTTGCCCTCATGGACGGTGACCATGTGATTGCCGTGTGCATTGAAGACGTCATGACGAAGGAAGTGTATTACTTCCGTCCTGGGTCGAAGAAAACGCATCATCTGTCGCCGAACAACAAGCCTCGCTTGTTGAACAAGATTCCCCGGAATCTGCCACTGATCGATCAGTACGTGCTGATTCGAGATCCGGTCGAGGAACACGATGAGGTGACGAGACGATTGCTTCAGCTCAGGCCACACCCCCTTTTCAAGAAGCACCACACCGCGGAAGGATCGATTGGTCTTTCAATGGCGCGCCTCTGGAAGGGAGAAGTTGGTGCGGCGATTCTTCGCCCGGGCAAACAGACGCCGTGGGACACTTGCCCTGTGATTGGGCTCGCAAACCGTTTGGGCTTTCGCTTCCTCGCGATTACCCCCGTTTCTCTGTCGGACTCGACTCCCGCGCTCATTTTTCAAACCATGAAGACGGTGCAACACACGTATCGCACTGGTACGGACATGCTCGTCATTCACGAGAACCACCTTCCCGAACTCGCCGCCTGGTGTGCAAGCGAGGGCCTCCGCATCGAATCCTAAACCGTCATCTCGACGGTTTTTTTCTTTTCCGCTATCCTATGCGCATTATGGCAATGATCCTTGACGGCAAAGCATACGCTGCAGCCATTCGAACCAAAATCAAAAATCGTGTAAGTGCTCTCGAGAACAAACCTGGTCTCGCGATTCTTTTAGTTGGGGAAGATCCCGCATCACACATTTACGTGAACCTGAAACAAAAAGCGTGTGAAGAAGTTGGAATTTACTTTGAAAAATTTTTGTATTCAAATGATGTTTCGGAGAGCGAACTCATCTCGAAGATCGAAGAGCTCAACCAACGAGATGACATCAATGGCATCCTTGTTCAGATTCCACTCCCGAATCAAGATGCAGATCGCGTAATCGCAGCCATTGATCCAATCAAAGACGTTGATGGGTTTCACCCAAAAAGCCTCGAAGCGCTTCGCAAAGGCAAACCAGCACTTGCGCCTGCCGTTGCACTCGGAATTCTGAAGCTTATCAATAAAGCCCTCGATCGAAACGACCACCCCCTAATACCCTCCTTCAAAAAGGAGGGGGGATTGCGTGCGGTGATCGTTGCAAGCAACTTCTTCGCCGATCCACTCACGATTCTTTTGCATGAACAACAAATTTCGTCAGAGGTTGTTCGTCCTTATGATGCTTCGTTCAAAGAAAAAATATCTGAGGCGGATATTCTGATTGTGGCACTCGGAAAACCAAACCTGATCGAAGGCTCCATGATCAAGCCGGGCGCGATCCTCATTGATGTCGGCACAACCAAAGTTGACGGTAAACTCGTTGGGGATATTAATCGCGCGTCTGTCGAGGATCTCGCGGGCGCCCTCTCCCCTGTTCCTGGTGGTGTTGGCCCGATGACGGTTGCTGTGCTCCTCCTGAATGTCCTAAACGCATACGGAAAACAAAAAAGAACTCCTTGAGGAGTTCTTTTTTAAATCTATTTTTTTCTTCGTGCATTCAAAGCACTTACCAACATTCCCGAAAGAAGCACTGCCAGAAACGGACTCCAGTTCGCTTGAATTTGCGAGATGTTGATGATGGATGTCCAATCAAATCCGTACATGGGTTTTACAAGCAAAGCCGAGATGAGAAATGTGAGAATAATCCAACCGAACGCAACGGCAAATCGATCATTCCAGTCGTTGATGCTTTTGCGGAAATACAAAAAGGAGCACAAAAAAATGAGGAGAGGAAAATAGGCGTTTAAGGCAACATAGAGAACTCCACTTTGAGTGACTCCGTATGCAACATAGAAAAGAAACGAGCCAGGATACCAAACAAGAAATAACAAAAGAAAAAACAGAAAGTATCTTTTTGTAAAATAACGTTTCAATAAATCCATATAAAAAGATTATACCAAAAATTGATACAAAGTGAAAATCAATCCACCCAGAAAAAAGAGGACGGCGAGCCAAGAAAAAAGATCGGGCAGATTGAGACAATGATGCTCCTTGCACAAAGGTTCACGTTTCAGTTTGAGATAACAAAGCACAATAAAAATCCCTAGCATGCCTCCGAACACAGATCCAATAAATCCAATAAGCTCCACGAACTCACGGACACCGATCGCAAAAAAGAGAAACGGCACCGTGACCGTAAGCAAAAACGCGACAGGGCGAGCTAAGCGCAAATCAAACTTCAAGGTATTTTGAAGCACAATGCCAAGAAGCATGAAGATGGACAGGATCGTTGTGAGACCAAGCAGAGATGCAATCACTCGAAAGGATGACCCAAAAATTGGGACAAGACCATCAAACGCTGCGCCGGTTGTTGCGGTTCCTGTCACACCCACAATCGCAAAAGCAAAGAGTGAGTACAGCAAGATAACGGTGGTCATTCCAAGAAGAACGGCTTTGCCTAGTTGTTTCTTTGCGCGCAAACCAAGAACATCCCGCATTTCGGGAACGATTCCTGTGGATGAGAGAGCAAAGAGAATAATACCGTAGGGTAAAAACCACTTTGTCGAATCAAAAGCGGTGAGGTTGCTTGGTTGAATGTATGGAATGGATAGAGCAATGATGAAAATAAACAAAAAGAGGAGTGCAAGCATCACAAACACCTCGAGTTTAGAGGCAAACTGCAATCCACGATAAATCAAACAGGCGGCAATGAGACCAACAACATATGCATACCCCGTTGTTGTCCCCCCAAAAACAGGCGACAAAATGAGAAACAAAAACTTTCCTCCAATAATCATGTAGGCAAGCATGGCTCCCCAAATACTTGCAGACAGAGCAGCCATACAGAGCCAAGACCATTTTTTTCCAAGATAAATTTCAACATATCCAACAAGTCGGTGTGAGCCTTCCGTTTGAAGCGCGAGCTCAGCATACATGAATTGCACCATGAGCAGAATAAGTCCGATCACCAATAATTCGACAAGTCCAATCACAAAACCGCTTTGTGCAAAGGCAAATGGAAGCCCAAACACACCAACTCCAACAATTCCGCCAACCATCATGAAAACAGCACGCAAAAATTTAAAATCTGGGTGAATCATAGAGTATTTTTCTCCACAATTATAACACAGGTTGTCCTCTTGTCTCGTATGAGAAGCGTGCTAAGATACCCAAATCTATGGCAACCCATGAGCGCATTCCCCCACAAAACCTGGAGGCAGAGCAATCCTTGCTCGGGTCTCTTTTGATTGACAAAGATGCAATTGTCAAAGTTGCAGATCGTTTGCAAGGCGATGACTTTTATCGTCCCGCACACCAATGGGTGTATGAAACCATTACGGACCTATTCGAGAGACACGATCCGATCGATATTCTTTCGCTTGGAAACCGCCTCGAAGAAAAAGGTCAGCTCACACAAGTGGGCGGACGCGCCTACCTCGTCGAACTCTCAAACATGGTTCCGACCGCCGCAAACGTCACGCACTACGCGGAGATTGTGCAAAAAAAAGCAACGCTTCGACGACTGATTACGGCCGCCACAAACATTTCACAAATGGGATTTGAAGAGGAAGAAGAAATTGATTCGACATTAGACGAAGCAGAACGCGCACTTTTTCACGTTTCGGAAAAATATAACAAAAATACATTCGTCTCTATTCGCAGCGTTCTCGACGGTGCCTTTGAGCGTATCGATGAATTGCATCGCGATCGCGGCAAGTTACGCGGCGTTGCAACCGGATATACAGCGCTCGATCAAATCCTTGCCGGATTTCAAAAGTCCGATCTCATCATTCTTGCTGCACGTCCATCGTGCGGAAAAACCGCGCTTGCACTCGACATGGCGCGTCACATTGGCGTGAACATGAAAGTACCGACCGCATTCTTTTCCCTCGAAATGAGTAAAGAGCAACTCGTTGACCGTATGATTTGTGCGCAGGCGAATGTTGATTTGTGGAAACTTCGAACCGGACGACTCTCGGACAAAGCCGACGATTTTCCAAAAATCGCAGACGCGCTTGGTAAACTCTCAGAAGCACCAATCTTCATTGACGACAGCGCAAACCTGAACATCATGCAGCTTCGTACAAAAGCACGTCGACTTAAAACAGAACATGGCCTTGGCATGATTGTTGTCGACTACTTACAGCTCATGGAAGGAAGATCAAAAAAATCCCAAGAAAACCGCGTACAAGAAGTTGCGGAAATTTCTCGCGGTTTAAAACAGATCGCCAAAGAGTTGGATGTTCCTGTTCTTGCCCTCGCTCAGTTGTCGCGTGCTGTCGAGTTGACGAAGCCTGCGATTCCAAAACTATCTCACCTTCGTGATTCAGGTTCTATCGAGCAGGACGCCGACGTCGTTTTGTTTATTTACCGAAAAGCCGCGGATAAAAACTTCCGCGAAGAAGACTTGGCGCCGGAAGACAAAAACATCGCAGAAATCCACATTGCAAAACATCGTAATGGCCCAACAGGCATGATTCGATTGTTCTTCGAAAAAGAGCGCGCGTCTTTTCGCAATTTAGATGGACATGCAGGAAGCTATACAGGCGGAGGCGGATCAGGCTCTTCAAACAACAACGGATTCGCTCCGTACGCAACCGCACAAAACAAACCCGCTCACGCCCCACTCGGACAACCTGGCGGCGGAACAGCCGTAATGGCTCCCCCACCAATTGATGCAAATCCAGGAGCGCGGTAGAATTCCCGTAACCTGAGGCTTTAGCCTTGGTTCCCTCTCTAATATCGCGGGGTCTGGGGACCCCACCCATAATAAAATTATGTTCTCCAAACTCAAACAATTCAAAGACATGAAGGACCAGGCGAAACACATGGAAGCCGAACTTGCGACGGTTGTTTCAGAAGGCGAAGCAGCTTGGGGTAAAGTCAAAGTCACGGTAAATGGAAATCGCGACATGATTGGATGTGCCATTGATCCATCCATGACGTCGGATCTTTCAAAACTTCAAGACGCGCTTTGTGAAGCACACAAAGACGCGATTAAAAAAATGCAATTCAAGCTCGCAAAGAAAGTACAAGAAATGGGAGGACTCGACATGTTAAAAAATCTCGGCGGCTAATGTGCGAAAATTTCCGGAACCCATCACGAATCTTGTTGCCGCGTTCTCGCGTTTACCTGGCGTGGGGCCCAAAACGGCCCTGCGCTATGTTTATTATATGCTGAAGCAGCCAAAAGCAGATTTGCATGTGATGGCGCGCGCACTTTTGGAACTTGGCGAAAAAATTCAAACCTGTCCAACATGTTTCACCTATACAGAAAAACCGTTATGCGAGCAATGTGCAGATTCTCGACGAGATAAAGCTGTGCTGTGTGTCGTCGAGGAACCGCGAGACATTTCGACAATCGAAGCAACAGGATTCTACCGTGGGTTTTATCATGTGCTCGGCGGAACGTTGAGTCCAATCGAAGGAATCACACCGGACGCACTGCGTATTCGCGAATTAGTCGGACGCATTCAAGCGGGTGGCGTCTCGGAAGTCATTCTTGCTCTCTCACCAACCACACAGGGCGAAACGACCATTCTTTATCTCACAAAACTTTTGTCACCACACGTTCAGGTGACACGCCTCGCACGTGGACTCCCAATGGGCGCAACCCTCGAGTTTGCAGATGAAGTGACGCTCGGCGATGCGCTCCGAGGCAGACGAAAATTATAAACACCCTCGCCGTTTTAGGCAGAGGGTGTTTTGTTTAGATTCCAATATGTTTCTCGACTAGTACTACACGGTGATGAAGCGCCAAGGTCTCATGTTCCACATTTTCACATCGCTTTCCAATATTGTCCTGAAATTCAAGCTGGTCTGAAGTATATTTTGAAAATTTGGTTTCAATTCGATCATCGATATATTCTTGAGTTTCGTTGCGAAGCATCATGTTTTCTCTGATAAAATCAGCAAAATCATGGAAATTCAGATCAAGTCGATCAATCCTCTTGTCCAAGCTTTCAACCGTAAATTCGACCGAATCGATCTTCTTATTCAAAGACGCAATCGATGTTTCGATCTTCTTATCTAAACTTTCAACCGTAAATTCAACCGAATCAATCTTTTTGTCCAAACTTTCTAATGTTACGGTTGCTTTCTTCATATTGGTTTCATTATAAATGAGTTAAAAAAATATGACAAAACAAAAAAGAACTCCCAGGCATTTAAGCATTTAGGAGTTCTTATTTCTTGTACCTCCATAACACCAAAAAATTTCGGTATTGTCAATCGTGTTCTGTGGATAAAAAAACCTCGAAGCGTTACTTCGAGGTGAGAGCGGCCACATCGGCCGTTTTTGTTTTGTTGAGCTTGTTGACCGCGTCAACGATGTCCGAGATGTTCGCCATCGCGCCAACCCCCTCATCACCGCAGGCGAGGACTTTATCCTGCGGCTGCACGATACGAATCGTTCCAACGGTCATGATACGCAGCAGATTCAATTCTCCGAGATACTTCTGTGTGATTGGATTATGCCACATGAACGTGTTCATGGCCGGCGCAAGCACGACCGGTTTGTCGAAGTCCCATGCGCGAAAGACGCACGTGAGCAAGTTGTCACACATGCCGACCGAGAATTTCGCGAGTGTGTTTGCATCAAGCGGCGCAACCACGAGCACATCCGCCCACTTACGCAGGTCGATGTGAGGAATCGGTTGACCTTTTTTGTAAAACCGCTCGAGGACACGCAAGCGTATACGCTCGAACCAGTTTTTGGGCCATTCATCTTCATCATTCCAGATGCGCGCATCAACTTGCTTTGCACGAAAGAAATACCGCGACGACTTCGTTGCCACAACCTCGACCTCATGCCCTGACGAATGCAGTGCGTCAACGAGCTTTCCGACGAGCACGGTCGCAACCGAACCTGTCACACCAAGCAGGACTTTCATCGCATCCTCAGCAAAATCGCACCTGCGATTATATTGCGTGGAACATTGAACGCGTAGCTATCGCGACCGATCACGTACGCACGTTGATGCGCCCATTCTTTGCAATTTGCCACAATGAGATCTGCATTCGAATCTTCACGACTCTTGCGAGCAATGTCGATCAGTTCTTCGTCGGTCTTATCGACTTGAAGCTTGAACTTCACGAGAAACCCTTTGAATCCCCAATCGCGACGAATCTTGTCGATCAGCTTTTCCGTTGGGACAAGCTCGAGAAACAGCCGTTTGTGCGAAGACGAAATCTTTCCCGTCACAAGCTGTAGCAACTTGATGACAAGACGAGCTGGCCCCATGTACGAAGCTTCACCCGGTTCACACAAAATGTGTGTCGCGACCACCTTGTAATCACTCACCGCGGCCGAATGAATCACGAGATCATATCCGCCCGTGCGAATTTCTTGCTCCATGAGTTGCGCAAGTTCATCGTAAGTTCGAAATGTGTGAATTTGAATCGGACAAAGGGCGGACGATGGATGTTCCGATTTTGGTGCGGATGTGAGCAATGTCACATCATGCCCCGCATCAGAGATCCATTCCGCTATCTGTGCACCTGTTCTTCCACGAAAAATGTTCGTGATCGCACGCACCTGATCGATGGGCGTTTGTGTGGCTCCTGCTGTAATGAGTACTTTCATGATTTCCTCCTACGCCTCAAGTCCAAGGCAATACACGCGATTTGCGTTTCGCCAAAGGATCTTTTCCTTGACGTCCGGATCAAGCCCGAGCAATTCGACGAGCGCGATCGTGTCCGCGAATGATTGGATGGGAAAATCCGAGGCGAACATGAGGCGATCGTTACCGTTGTTGCTTTGGAGAAGCAATCGGAGGGCATCGCGAACTTGAACACGATACGGGAGTGTGTCTTCCGTCGTCCCGGACTGAAATTGTCCGGACACATCCGTCATCACATTCGGACACATCTCCATGAGAAGTCCGAGCTCTGAGAAAAACGGATTCGCGGCATGGGCAATCACGAACGTGACGTCCGAGAATTGTTTTGCCACTTCAACAAACGCACCGGGACGCGCAAGATCCTGACTCCGATCGATCCAACAAAACGCGTTTCCGCATTTCAGATCACTGTGATCCCGACGTTCACGCGAACAACAGTGGTGCAATTCACCTCCGTGGATCGTGATCGGAAGTCCGTACTCCCGCGCCAGTCGATACAGATCAAAGATCTTCGGATCCGCCACGCGAAAATTTTGATACCCCGGAAACAATTTGATTCCGGCAAGTTTCCTCGCGCGCGCAAGTTCTTTCAGTTCCGTGAGTCCTTCCTCAAAATGATGCATGACGTCCAGGCTCCCGATCAATCGAAATCGATCACGCCCTTCAATGCGCCGCAACATTTCCAAATTCGGAACACCCGTTCCTTTGTAGGGAAAGTATGTCGCGATCACGAGCAGTCTTTCAATCCCGAGTTCTTCCGCCTGCCTCTCGATCGCATCAATCGATGCATCGGCGGTATGTAATCCGACCATCGGATGATTGGATGTATGCACATGAACATCAACGATCATGGGTTCTCTCCATAGGCCCTGAGCCTGTCGAAGGGTGAATGAACGCTCCCACATTGGGAGAATGAAGTGTATCGAAAAATAGCGAAAAGTCAAGGTATGTCCATAACGATTAGAAACAAAAAACCCGCGAGCGATCCTCGCGAGTTTGCGTTATTCAATGAATCCACCAGCCTGGATGTCCCAGAGTTTCTTGTAAATCCCCTGTTTCTCGAGAAGTTGATCATGTGTTCCTGTATCAACCACCTTCCCGCCATCGATCACAACAATACGATCCATACGCATAATCGTCGAAAGACGATGAGCGATCACGATGGTTGTCTTCCCTTTCATGAGTTCATCGAGAGCCGCTTGAATGAGAGATTCGGATTCGGAATCGAGACTCGAGGTTGCTTCGTCGAGGACAAGAATTGGCGCGTCTTTCAGGATGGCGCGTGCAATCGCAATGCGTTGACGTTCGCCGCCCGAGAGTTTGATTCCGCGTTCACCAACGAACGTATTGTACTTTTCTGGAAGTTCGACAATGAAGTCATGGCATCGCGCGCGACGTGCAGCCTCGAACACTTCCTCGTCCGTCGCATCTGGTCGACCATAGCGAATGTTGTCCATGAGCGATCGATGAAACAGGATTGGTTCTTGTGGAACCATCGCGACTGCGTGACGCAAACTGTTTTGCGTGACTTTGGCGATACTCTGTCCGTCGATCGTGATCTTTCCGGATTCCACATCGTAAAATCGCATGAGCAATTTTGTAATCGTCGACTTACCGGCACCAGACGGACCAACGAGCGCAATCTTTGCATGCGGTGCGATTTGCATGGAAAGTCCATTGAGAACCGCTCGAGTTTGATTGAACTTGAAGGTGACGTCTTCGAATTTAATCACTGAATTTGACACGGCGAGGGATTTTGCTTTCGGATAATCTTTCACCTCATGCGGCATCTCGAGGATCTCAACCATTTCGGCCGCGTCCGCAAGCGCCTCATAGATATGACGAATGGATTTGCCAAGGTTCCACACACGATGAAAAATTCCAACCATGAATGCTTGAATCAGGGCAAAATCTCCAATCGTCAGTTCCCCACGCTCCCATAAATGAATCGCCACATAAAACATGCCGAATTCGGCAAGAATCATGAGTGCGGCTTGGATAGCTTCGGAAAAGCCTTCGATTTGCCACAAGTGCGTTTGCGCTTTGCGCCAGCGTTCCATCACATCCGCAAACAATCCATTTTCAAACTTCTGTGAAGTAAAGAGCTTGATTGTGATGCTGTTTGTGAGCGCGTCCGACATGACGGCTGTGGACTCGGAATCCAGTTTTGATTTTGCGTAATCGTATTTGAGTTTCCATGTAGCAAATCCAATATTGAATGCCGCGATGAGAAACACGCCAACACTGAGAATGAGTCCGAGACGCACATCACGCAAGTACAGCACGAGTAAATCTCCGACCACGACCACCACAAGGCCGAGAATGTTCCATTGCACTTCATCGACGAGTTTTTCAAACGCATTTGCGAGTCTGTGAACTTTACGCACAAGGGATCCAACGAACGCATTCGAAAAGAACGCATACGAATGATCCATCATGTACGCAAACGAACTGACCTCGATCTGCTTTTTGATTTTTGGTTGAACAATGTTGCTGATGTAGACAACCACACGCCAGCACAACCATCCAAATCCGTTCAAAGCCAAAATGACGAACACGATCTGAATCAGCATCGGGACGCGATCGGACGGCGAAGAAGAAGCGGTGAGAACATCAAAAAACGATTTGTAAAAGAGCGGAACGATCACCGCAATCACGTTCGCCATCATGGCAAGAATAAAAAGCGAAGCAATCGCCATTCGATGCGGACGCATGCTCTTCCAGAGCGTCTGCATGATTTTTTTGACTGAATAGTTTTTTTGCATAGGTTTTCTCCTTTATTGTGTCATCCCGAGTGAGGAGTCTTCGACGAACCGAGGGATCTCATGTGAACCACGAGATTCCTCCGCTCCTCGATGACTCGTCGGTCGGAATGACACAAAATAAAATTAGCGCGTTAGGCGCTAATCTTTTCAATACGAATTTGCGTAAAAGGCTGACGATGCCCGACGTTGCGTCGGTATCGAGACTTTGGCTTGTATTTGATAACGGAGACTTTGTCTGCTCGTCCGTTTTCAATGACACTCGCTGAAATTTTAGCACCGCTCACAGTTGGGGTTCCAACTTGAGTGTTTTTTCCTTCTTCATCAGAGACAAGCAACGCATCAAAAGATACGGCTGCTCCTGGCTCAAGATCCAATTTTTCAATCTTAAGCTCTTGCCCTTCACGGACAATGTATTGTTTTCCTCCTGTTACGATAACGGCGATTGATGCCATAGCAATACGTACGCGGCTCCCCAAGCCAAAGGCGAGGTCCTGCCAGCGAGATGAATAAATTATGCGGGAATAGTACTGGTCGATAGGATCTGTGTCAAGAACGAGGTGTATAAATCACTAAATAGACTATTTTCGCTCATTACGGACAAAAAACGCTGCAGCAACGAGCATGAGTCCGGCAAGGAGCATCAAGATAATGACTTTTTCTTTACTTTGAAAAAATAGCGTTGAAATGCCGAATAATCCCGCTATAAAAACATAAAACAGCACGATTTGCGTTTGTCCCCATCCTCGATCGAGCAATCGATGGTGCAAATGCTTGCGATCTCCGACAAAGATTTGTTTGAGGCCACCCGCTCGGAACCGACGAAGAACGATCCACATCACGTCGAGAAGCGGGACACCGAGAACGAGAAGGGCTGTTGCGAGCTTTCCACCCGAGATGACAGCAAGCATTCCGACGAGGAACCCGACGAGCGTGCTGCCGCCTTCGCCGAGGAAGATTGACGCCGGGTGGAAGTTCCAGAAGAGGAATCCGAGCTGGGCGCCGAGAACGATTGCAGCGAGCAGAGCGACATCAGGTTGGAAATAAGCAACGGTGAGGGCGAGCAGAAGAACCATCATCGAGCCGATCGAAGTAACGGAAGTTGCGAGGCCGTCGAGGCCGTCGAGGAACTTTGTTGTGTACATCACCACCATGAGCCAAATGAACACAATGATGTTCGATTGCCACGCGTGCAAAAAAAAGACGCCGCCGAATGGGTTCGTCAGCTTCTCGATATTCACTCCACAAAGGATCACGGTGACGCTCGCGAGGAGCGGAGCGATGATGGCATAGCGCGGTGGGAGGTCGAAGCGGTCGTCGATGTACCCACCGATCATGAGGATGAGTCCTCCGAGGAGAAAGCCGGTGTATTGCAAATATTGAATCTCGCCAGACACGAGCCACTTCGAAGAGAGAAGCGACCCAATGACAGCGACGGCGACGGCGAGGAAAATCGAAATGCCACCGAGGCGCGGGATTGGATGTGTGTGAACATTTTTTGGATGATGCGGATGATCCACAATGTGCCACTTCGTTGCGACGAATCGAACAAACACGGTCGAGAAGAACGCGATGATAAAAGCAGTGACTCCGAAACTGATAAGTAGGCTCATCATAATTCTTGTCCTTTTTGAATAGACATCACTCCTCCAACGTCAAGAACGATTGTATCACGTCTCTGAACCTTGCCTTCGAGGAGCGCATTTGCAATCGCGTTGTCGACTTCTTCCTGGACGACGCGACGAAGTGGGCGCGCGCCGAATTTTGGGTCAAAGCCTTTATGCGCGAGTTCAAGGACTTCTGCATCCGTAACCTGAAATCCAATTCCCTTTCCTTCGAGACGCTTTGTCACTTGAGCAATCATGAGTTTTGTAATTTCCACAATCTGTGACTCCTCGAG
>Ga0209343_10000055_pt1 | contig 135826 bp, 164 predicted proteins | sample RifCSPlowO2_02_FD_184026 | JGI IMG/M metagenome (GOLD analysis project Ga0209343, IMG submission 184026) | Groundwater microbial communities from Rifle, Colorado - Rifle CSP2_plank lowO2_0.2 (SPAdes) (version 2) | ecosystem: Environmental > Aquatic > Deep subsurface > Groundwater | place... | reverse complement strand
TCACGTTCAAAAAATAGACTATTGCTAGCTTTTCTGCCGCGTCAGTCTATTTTTTAAAAGTTAATCAAGGTATGTGATTGATTATTAGAGATAAATGATATTCTTTTTTTTGATCGGGCATCACATCTGAGCTGTTCAAGCCACTCGTGAACCGCGTACGCTCCTCTGAGGCCGCTTGCATTCCGCTAGCTGCTGAAATGGAGATCGAGAAGATGATGATTGATGGCGTTGAGAAACGAATTGAAGCCGGCGTGAATACGGCCCTGGACATGGTTGAGGTATTGGTTGCAGCTGGCCAGCCCCTCAAAGCTGCGATTGCCACCTCGCGAATACTCACGATGGAAGTTGTCCGCGAGTCTCTGGCAAAGAACCTGGCAAACAAAAGCGGCTCGGTGATTACTCACACCTTGGCCACTACGCCAGGCCATTCTGGTCCGGTACCGGCCCAGCACACTGCAAAAACGAAACAGCATCAGACCGTTGATTGATCATCGAGGCCGGCCGGGAGATCTTTACGATACCCGGCCAGGCACGCAATACGCGCTCCCTCACCTCACGCTTCCCGTCAGCACGGGCTGTAACGACTGCACAGCGCCCTGGAGGCTCAGGGAGGGTTAACCTGGCCCTGAGGCCCTGCGATCGGCTACAAAACCGCATATCCCCTCCGAACGGCCCTTATCGGCAGTTTCCGGCCCGTTTGAACCCCGCAGCTTCGGCGTCCGCAGCGCTCGCAAACTCTACCCGGTTGCGCATTCCGACCTTTCCATAGCTCGGGCAGCCGAATGGCAGGTGGTAAACATTGCTGTTGCGGTTGCCAATCACCGGCGAAAGCACGCTGGAGGAGTATCCACCGGACACCTGGTGTTCAACTGGTTCGCTCCGAATGGCCTGTGCCATTGTGCCCGCTCCATTCCCCCGCATACCGAGATTCCAGGTTCTTTCACCTGTTACGAATGGGTTGCTATGCCCCATTACTCTGGCGATCCGCCGGTCACGCTCCTGTTCCCACGCGCTCACCGGGTATTGACGATCCCAGGCCATCAGCAACTGCTGTTGTGCTCTGGACATCGATAGCCCGTAACGGTCGTGCATGTAGAAGTAGATTCGGGCAACCGCGCCCTTCACCTGGTCGCGAGGTTCTGTCACGCGTTGCTGAAAATCTGTTCTGGTCGGGCAAGCCCCGTATTGCATCGGTGTTGAGGGTAAAACGCCATAGCGAAAATTGCTCCGGTCAGCATTGACCTCGCCCACACTCACCGCGAGGTTGTGCATGTCCGCTTCCATTTTGCGAAATACCGGATCGGTGTCGATGCAGTTCTTGCGCCCCCCGTTCTGCCAACACTGCCGCTGGCTGCCGAAGGCGTATGCCGGCAAGACGTGCTCCCATTCGATGCGCTGGGCGCGATTTTCCTGGGCGCGCACTTCGTACCCGCACGAGGCGAAGTCCACCCGGCCTCCCGATCGCCCTACCCACTTCCAACTGCACCCACAGTAAAGATCGCCGGCTCCGCTGGTGTTGCGGTCGTAGTAGACCTTCTGACGTAGTTCTACCTTGGCCTGCTCGAAGGTCGTAGGGGCTGAGGCAAGAGCGAGGTGAGACGTGGCCATCAGCATGGCCGTAAACATCATGAGGGTCGATTTCACGGTCTTTTCCTTAAAACAAGGGTGGTTCCAGGCTATTCAGGGGAAAAAAAACCCAAGCAAGGCTTGGGTTTGAGCGCTGCTCGCAGGAGCTACCGCAGCGGGGTAAGAAGCTCGCCAATGCGACGAACCCTGCGAAAGATAATTTGCGCGATCGATTCATGGCCCGTGGCAATGACCCCAAACAACCCTGCCAGGAGAAGTGCCCAGAAGCTGTTGCGCTTCCAGTCGCTTGCCTCGGCCAAGGCACTCTGGCGATGCTGTTCGGCTCGATCAGAAAGAGACGGGCTTTCTGGGCCAAGCGCAGTTGCCTCGATGGCGTAGGCAATGCCGGCCGGCACGGAAAAATCGCCCTTGATTTTTCCCTCTCGCAGGTTTTTCGCTGTCAGCACGACCCATTTTGAAGAGCTGCCGCCGGCAACAGATGCTTGGGCCAGCACATACGCCCTGGCCACCTCGTCCAGATCCTCTCTGGAGCTGAGCAGGCGCTGAAGCGTCGGTAGGTTCTTCGACTCAACCGCGGAATAAAACTCGCTGGGCTTACTTGCGGTGCTCGTCGTACCCGGATCGAGTATCCCCAGAAACGCTCCCATGACGTGCGGCATCATGCCAATCATTACAGCTGGAACGATGTTGAAAATGCGTCCGGTAATGACCGCAAGGCCTATGCCCGCAATCATTGCAACCGCACTGATCATTTTGAGCGCTGTGCTATTGAGGATCGAGTCGATGGCTGATTCGACCCCCATCAACCCGCCAATACCGCCGCCCTCGTGGCCCGATGCTTGGAAGGCCTTGGCGATCGCATCAGGAACCAGGATCTGGTCAATAGCCGTTGTTGGCTCTGCGGCGATACCCAGCGCGTAAAATACGCCCCCGAATACCGCTAAACCAAGGGCGGTACCACCGTAGATGAGCGTGCCTTTGCGTAGCTTCTTCGCCCGCGAGATCAGTTCCTGGAGGGGCGCGTCAAAAGGCGTCGGCGCTTTTGCCGGCAAAGCTGGTTCGGGTTGGGCTCGATGTGTCTTCGGCGCTGTCGGCTCTGCTTTCGCTTCGTTTGAAGCTTGTTCGTGCTTGGCGGTGACATGTACCGTCTGCCCAACCGGCTGCCGTAATAGCTTCAGATCCTGACCGAGCACACGCTGTGTCTTGCCTGCAACGAGACCACGAGATATTTCCTTTCTACGAGCACCGTAATTAGCGAGGAGCTTGTCGAGCTCTGCATCAGGAACGTCCTTCGCGGCGACTTTTCCATCAACAAGCAGCGTGTACAACTGCGGGTCAACCTCTGGAGTCTGCCTGGACAGTTCCAGCTCTTGACCGAGAACGCGCTCGGTCTGGCCAGCCATCAGCCTATTCAAGGTACTGTCCTCCACGACGCCATAGTCATTCAAGAGACTCGATAGCTGCGCTAAGGGAATGTTTTCCTTCGCAACGAGGCCGTCGACCCGCAACCGGAAAAGTTGGACTGGTTCGGTCATCAGTGAAGCTCCTTCACTTCATCAGCCCTGCCCAGGCGCTTCTGGAGATCGAGACGCATGCCCTGGATCTCTTTCTCTGCGGCCTTGCGTTGAGCTACGCCCTCACGCTGGATTTTGATTACGTCTTCGACGGTCTGGATCAGCGTGGCCTGGACCTTCTGCAAGGTGTCCACGTCGATTACCAACCGCTGGTTAGCTTTGGCCGTCTCTACGGAGTTGCGGTGCAGCAGCTCGGCGTTGCGTTTGAGGAGATCGTTGGTGGTGTCGTCGATTTTGGTGGCCAGCTGGACGGCGTTCCGCTGCTCGTTCAGCGTCAAAGCCAGCATGAATTGGCGCTTCCAGGCCGGCACAGTGATTTCCCGGATGGTGTGGAACTTGTCCACCAGCATCTGGTTATTCGCTTGAATCATCCGAATCGTCGGGAGGCTCTGCATCGCAGACTGCTGGAGCGCCGTGAGGTCGCCAATACGCTTGTCGAGGTTGGAGATCAGTGCATCCAGATCCGCAACTTGCTGCAAGCGGGCCGGGTCGTTCCCGATGTTCGCCCGAAGCTGAGAAACCTGCATCTGTAGCTCCGCAAGGCGCTGCTTACCGGCGGCAATGTGGATGCCAAGCAGGCGATGCTCCTCGCGTACCGCAACGAACATGGACTCGAGGCCGGTATTCCGAGCAGAAATGCCCGCTTGTGTTTGGTCGACTTCAGCAACGAGCTTTTCAATTTGCTCTCGCGTGGTGTCGAACTGACCCATGACGGACTTGCCGCGCAGGGTTACTTTGTCGATCAGCGGGCCGATGACAGGGATGCGCGAACGGCGATTGGAAAGCGCGCTGACATTGAGCGACTGCGCGACGGCAACCACCTCGCTCAGCTTTGCGCCGGCATCGTCCAGGTCGCTGTTACGAACCTGGTCGAGCAAGCTGTCGGCGTAGGAGGACGTGTGTTCTGCCACTTCCCTGCCGAACTGAGAAACCGAGAGCGGGTTTTCTGCCTGGATCAGTGCCGCTACAGCCTTGATCTGGGGGATGTCCTGTTCCTGGAGACCAAGAGCCTGAAGCCCAGCTGGAGTAAGCTCGGTGTTGGTAGTGGCGAGATCTGTCACGGTAATTTCCTGCTGCATGTTTTGCTCCTCAGTGCTTCACGCCATTCAGGCTTTCAGACAGGCTGGCCATCAGCGCCTGATGCGCCTTGCTGGCAGCCTCGACCATCGCCGGGCTCATGTGTTTGGTAGTGATCAGGGTAAGGGTGTGTTGCCGCCATACTGGAACCAGTACGGTGACTGTCTCTCGGAAGCGATCGAGCATGTCGAGGGCTTGAGCGCGGCTCAGCTTCATCTGGCTAACGCTCAGTTCGTGTGAAGCCAGAAGTGTTGCCAAGTTGGCGAGCTTTCGCGCCAGCCGCTCTCGCGGCCGATCAAACTCGATCTCCCCCTCCGCTACCGTCCCGATGAGAGGGTTCTCTTCGAGGAATTCGCGCCCGGCCTGGATGAACACTTTCAGTGCTTCCGCCTCTTCGGCGTGGGCAACGATCATTCTGCTGATGGCACTGACCGTATCGCGTACACCTTGGGCATGCCCTTCAGCTTCGGCCAGTAGCTGTTCCAGTGTTGACCGGGCGACTTGATAGCGAACCTGCTTTTCCACGGCTCCGCCCAGAACCTTCTCGAACCAGGTCGGCTTCCGGGTAATCTGCTCCGGCGAGGCGTCGGCCATTTTCGAGAGGATTTCTGCGATTTTCGCCGCAAGCGCTGCCGCCGACCCGCTCTCCATGAGATCTGATAGTTGATCGATTTTGGCAGAGCTATCCGCTACGCCCCCGTACTCGCCGAGGCGAGCCGGGAAAGCAAACAACTCAGGGAGTACCTGCTGTTTGAGGTGGTCGATGTTGACCACTGAATGAGTCATGGCGGAAAATTTCTCCTTGGATTTGTTGGAGATCGTACCTGCCGTATTCCTTGGCGGGTTGTTATTTCAGACGCTTTTACCGACTGAAAGCGCAGCTCGAAGTCGTTGTATCGCGATCTCGAAATAACCCAAACCTCCCCGAGTCGCTTCAAAATGGCGCGAATAATCGCCACATTTCCCTAGCTATGCGAGTTTCGACCTGAAGTCATTCAGGGGGTAGGTAGAGCGCAACCAGTGGCACGCATAGGCGAACGGCTCCCCGCATGTGCAGAGTGGTCGGCGAATGGACAATCCGGTCAAGCAGCCACGTCCACGATTTGACGAGCCGTTCTTCAGGAGGTGTTGAATCCTCCAGGTGCTGCTTGAATTCGGCGAACTTTGCGTGGCTATGCTCGAAAACGCCGGTCTGCCGGCAGATTTCGGCCAGGGCCCGGATGTCGTCACCGTTCTGAATCAGCGTCGAGCGCATGTCTGAGTTGTCTTGATCCATCGCGGAAAGCAGGTCGGTCATCATGCGGTCGATCAATCGCGACTCGTCTTGCTGGGGATCGTTGGTGTCTGGCATAGCTGTCTCCTTTGACTTGTTCGAAATCGGTTTTACCGGAGACTTCAAGAATCCCAAGCATGCGAGAAGACGAGACATCCCCACAAATGCCCTGCCGCGCGAGCACCCGCAAGCAACTGGCTGCGACCTGCGAGTTTTGCGGACAGATGAGTTTTGGTTTTGCGGCAGCGGACTGTGGGTGTGTCCTGAGCCAGCTCTTCCTGGAAGGGAAGAAGTCTGCATACCCCGGACGAGGCAGGCCGCGGGCCTCGAAATCAAGGGCTGCATCGTCAAAACGGTGACTTTCTCATCGCGGCAAGACAGCAAAAAGCCCAGCACTTCTGCTGGGCTTTTTGCTGTTCAGGGCGCTTGCTAGAACAACCTCGAATCAGGGGTGAAAAGCTCAACCTGAATAGTCGCGCTCTGTGCTTCTGGGTGCCGAGGGTTGAACAGGTAGTTCACCGTGCTCGGTATGATAGCGCTGGGCACTGGCAGTAGCAGTGCGTTGCACTCATCAAGGAACTGGTTACCAATGCCTCTGGTGAGCTCGGTCTCTGCCGACCAACCAGCCGGCAAAGTGGGCATCTGGGCTTGTGATACAGAGTCAGGCACTTCGATACGGAGAAGCTGCATCGTCGCCGGAAAATCCTCTGGATCAATTTCCAGATGAACAAGCACCTCGAGCATTGCTCCCGGCGGGCTGGTCGCGGTGTAGACGACCGGTCTGCCGGCCTGGTGCCAACGGCCGCTCACCCGCAAGCCGCCTGTCCCGCTCAAGTCAGCATATGAGCTGATCCGCCACAGAATCACAGAGCGAAGCCTTCGGCGATTTGCAGCAGCATCTCTTCAACCTGGCTTGTGCCTTGCTGAGTTGTGAGCAGTTGCATGGGCGTCAACCCAGAGAATCGTTCCTTGGGCTTGGAGAGCCATCGCTTGGCCTTGTCGGCGTCCCCAAAAATAGCCTCAGCCATCGCGGTGATGTGCGCCGATCGGAAGAGCCGGTCGCTTTCCTCGACAGTGAGGGGCTGATCGCGCTCGATCCGGTTTTTCAGGGTGCGCAGCGGGATAATCTGGTCTCGCTCCAGCGGGGTAACCACCCCCTCTTCAGTGAGCCTCATTAACCGCGCTGCGGAAAAGCCATGGCTGATTCTGGTGTGAATCTCGAAGTCGCTGGCAGACTCTGGGATCTCCAGCAGTATTTGTAAGCGAGCACGGTAAGCTGAATACCCGTGGTCGCGTAGGACTTCAGCAAGCATGATGGTTCTCCTGTCCGGCGTTTCCCGGTTAGTATGCGGGAAACGCCGGAGGATGCAAGCTTACCGTTTGGGTGGCCCGGCTGGCGGTCGCCTGGCGGTAGAGATGTGGCGGTCACTTTCAACCCATCCAGGATGATGCTCGAGGAGCGCCTTTGATGGGTCAGCCTACTGGCTGCGTTGGCCAAACATGTCTGTTTGTTGGTTCGCTGGATCTGTTTTCGGCGTGTTGAGCGGGTGGCCTAGCTGCCGGCGCACCTCGGCGAGCCACGCCTTGTAGGGAGTGTTTTTTCGTTCTCCCCACGGGTATGCCTCGGCCAGCGCCTTTCGGAGGGCCTGCTGGTCGCTTCGCCCTATGCGGCGAATTACCTCCCCAACAATCGGTGCTGCTCGATCTGCCCAGGACATGCCCTTTCCCTCAGCTGTCACGGCTGATGCGCCTCAGGCTGAAATTGAGCGACGTAGCCGAGCACGGCAGCAACCCGCAGGCCCGTCGCACTGCCCTTGTCGGTGCACTCGCGGTAGGCTTGGCCGCTCTGGACGATTTCGCCCAGCAGCTCGGCCGCGTTGTCCAGGTACTTCTCGGTTTCGTTGGTGTGCTCAATGAGCCGTTGGTGAGCCTGTTGCGACTCAACATGGCGCCGGGCCATGGCCTGGACGATTTCGAGCAAGCGATCGGTGCCAATTTCATCGGTATCGCCCAGGCAGTAGCGGTCGCCCACCTCCTGAGTACATTGGCAATCGTCGGTAAGTGCTTCCGAACTACCGACCCACCCGCAGAGAGTGCACTCGGAGGCATAGTAGCTCCCCACTAGCGGCTTCTGTCCGATGCAGGATGGTATGCGTTCCTTCTTCTCAACGTTGCTCATGGCTGATTTCCTCGTTCAATCTGGCGATGGCCTCAGCATCTCACGAGGCCTCGGAAACCCAAGTACATCCCTGTTCAGCGATGCGTTGTGATCAGGACTTGGCAGGGAAAGGAGGGATATTTTTTCCTTTCGGGTCAGCCGCGGCATTCCACGACCACCACCCTGCCCCGCCGTACTCCCGATTGTACCAAGCCGTTTTGACGGCCTTCCGTTCCAGGTAGGCAGGTGTGCTCATGCCGAACACTTCCAGGGGGTAGTCCTTGCCCGTGTCCAAAAGCCAGAAGTCAGGGAAAACCTCACTTTCATCAGCGTCGTAGCGAAGAGGTTTATCGAAGCTGCGGCCAGCGGCGTGGAGCTTGGCCTCAATCACCCCTTCGTAATCTGAGTCGACAGGAATCCAACGCTCACTGACCTGCATCAGGGCCAGCTCAACGACATCTGCTTGCGAAAACGACTCGCCCTTCCGCGGCGTAACCTGAGCTATGGCGATAACTCGACTTCCGCGCTTCCAGGCGGAAAGTTCTCTCTCGAATCTGCGGGCGGCGGTTACCCAGACTGCCGGGGGCAAATTCAGCATGGGCATCCCGAAGGGCCCGGCCAGAGGCAATCTGCTGATGTCTCCAGAATGGCGCTCAGGGTTGTAGCGTGCCAGCGGCGATATCGCGACGAGTCGCAGATCCCGCGTGATTGCAGACTTGACGATCGCCTGATTGCGAACCGCTCCCTTGCTGTCCTTTTGAGCAGCCAGCAGCAGCACTTCGCTCAACTTCATTCGGCTTGCGGCGACACGTTCCGCAGCCTGTAGAAGCGCGTAGTTCACAATGCCGCTATTGCGCTTGCCCTCCATTGCTGGATACCAGGTAGAGAGTCGGGACTCAGACCAAAGCAGGTGCAGAAGCCCAAGCAACGTCATAGCCGGCTTGCTCTTTCCAGGCGATCTTGTCACCGAGGTGCTTTCGCTTTCCTCGGATCGAGGAGCCTGGACTCGAATGCCTCGAGCCAGGCGCACGCGAATGCTGCCATCTTCGCCCTCCTCGACTACGCCAACGGCATACCCTTGCATACCGGAACGCTCCGGGGCCGGCGCGTAGTACCGACAATCGTTTGAGTGTTCATGACCTGTACCGGCGAACCGCGCCAGGTGAAAACCATCGCTATCTTCACGTCGCTTGATCGAGAGTTTTCGGGAACCGGGGCTTGGGCACTGGCAAATTGCATGAGTGCCGTAGGCCTTCTCCAAAACGATTTTCCAGTTTTTTGCGTACTGCAGATCGGTCTGGAACTCCGGCGAGTAACGTTTCCCAGAGATCAGTACGGGATATCGACGGTTGAGCATGATCTTTTCTCTCCTGATTCGGGTCAGGCAATCGCCCGCTGCCGGCGGGCATAGGCTGCTTCAGCCCGGTTTGCTTCGATCTGTATATGCAGCTTCACCAGCAACTCGTATCCAGACTTGGGGCTCATGAGCGCAATACCGAACAATTCGTCTGCTGGAATGCTCCCGCCCTCCCCATGGAACCGTCCCTTTCGCTCGATCATGGAAAATATCCCTTCGAGGTATCCGGTCTCAACGGCCTCAGCAGAAAGACTGGGGTTTTTCAGGTCGAAGATCTCTCCGGTTGGCCACTCCAGCCCATCAAGTGGGGGGAGGTTTTCCAGCGCCCAGTGACCAGTACGCATGACTGCACGCGCTATCTCGTAATGTTCCTGGTCAGTCTGATACCAGCTATCGACGGAAAGGAGCTGGTGGCGGGCCTGGTCAAGGCATTCGAGCTGCTTGGCGCGTGTAGCGCGCTCATCATCAGAAAGGCTGTCGAAGCCATCGACCCATACAGGGAGGATACGCAGCGCCTCCCAGCGCAGCAGGCAGCGCATCAGGGATGAGCGGGTACCGCTCATGACGACCTCGCCCGGTTCCAGTAGCTGGTTGTGGCTGTTGTGCAGGCCGACGATGCAGTTTGCATGGAGCCAGCGGTTTCTCTGGATGAAGTCGTGGATCGCTTCAGGCTCGTGCTCAAGCGGATCTACGCCGGCGGGGATGCTGAATGCCTTGGGCGAGAGAGTGACCATTTGTCGGTCAGCGGAGTACGCCCTCATTTTGCCGAGGGCGCAGAGACTGCGGATTTTCATGAGAGCGAATCCTCCTGGTGTATTCGATCAGGAGGCTATCGCGGGATGAGGAGTAGAAATTTCGTTTTCAGGACACTGGAGCGTCGGAATTACTTTTGATGGGGCTCAGGCGGGTCAGAGCCAGCGCAGGGGGGCCGGAACCTCAACCGTTTCGTCAGCCACCTGAATAGCGGTTGCCAGTGAAGGAGTGCCAATTTTTTCGGCGCACTCGGAGATGGTCAGCAGGCGCACAGGGGCTTGATTGGGCGGGATCTCGGACGGACCGCGCAAGCACTCCCGGTAACGAACCACTGCGTCAGCCGCGTCTGGATTCGATTTAGCCCAGGCCGAGATTGCAGACTCACGCGCCAGCGCTACGTCCTTGGACGTCATGACAAACTGAGTGCCTACAAGCGCTATAAGTCCGAACAATCCCACCGCTACGGTTCGAGTGATGTACTTCAATTTCATGCGAGGCTTTCCTTGATTTGCTGTTGCGTGGTCGGTGACATGGCGTGTGGTACACATTACGCACCGCCCTTAGGAGGCAGGCCCTCGTTGTACTCGGCGAGGGCGTCTGTTGCTATTTGGGCAAGCTCGGAGTCGCGATCCATGATGCCTGTGGAGCCAGTTGCGATTTTCCCCAGGGCCTCGAGCAGCCCGGCAATCGCAGGGTTGGTGCGCAGCTTCTCCACCTCCTCCAACGCCATAGTCACATTCATGAATCCCAACGCCTTGGCTTTGCTCCATACCTCGTCGTACAGCTCGGCTTTGTAGCTCAGGCCAGAAATTACGCGCTCGGCGTCGGATTTGAACACCAGGGCGTCATCGTTGACTGCATTGTCGAAGTTGATCCGATCGCTGCGGGTTTCGATGTAGGTCGTTTCTTCGTCGTAGCTCATCACTTCGAGGGTGGCTACGACTTCCAGCTCCGGTTGGGCTTCGGTGGTTTGCTTGCTCATTACGCTTCACCTTGATCAGTTGATGTGGCCAGCATCCCATGGGTTGAAAAACTCCCAACCACGGACGGCTGGTGGATGAGCCAGAACGCCACGTCCGGCTCAACTGAGCAGGGTGATCAGCTCCGGAATTTCACCGGCTGTGTTCTGAGCTCGCGTACCACCACTGTTCCGGCGAGCTTGTCGTGCCACCCCTGCTTACGGCGATCGAATGCCGCCCAGAAGAAGCCAAGCCCCAGCGGTAGGGTCGACACTACATAGCCGAGGTACCGGCCGATGCACTGTCGAACGCTTGCGGTGTTGCCGCTTTCAGCGTCGAGAACCCGCAATTTCAGCGCCATCTTCCCCGGCGTGGCCTGGAGACGACGCCACAGAACTACCGTCAGGATCGCTGGCAGGACAAAGTTGATTGCTAAATCCGCTGGCCCTTGGATCAGCTTGTCGCTGCTGAAATAGCCCGTGCCATAGATCATCATCAGGAGCGGCAGGGAAACCAGGGTGAAAAGGATGCCGTCAACAATGCACGCCCCTGTTCTCGCCCAGAAACCCGCGTATTCAAGTTGTTCGTTCTGCATGAAAAATATTCCCTGTGATTGGTTAGCAAGCCACTTTGGCTTGGCCTGATGCTATCGGGCTGGGAACTAGGCCGGGCGCGTTTTCACGCTGGTTTTGTGCCTGAAATGGAGGTCGTCCAACAGCCTGTTGGACAAATACGGCCCGGTTATTGGAGTTGGGTTTTCTGGGGACGCATTCACCCTGAAGGCTATCCAGTTCAATCGAGTCATTTGCATGAGCCAGAAAAACTCCAAAGAGCCACTGACCTTCACCGCTCGCTTGGTGAACTCCCATCACGGTTTTCAGGATTTCGATATCGACGGGCATCCTGTGGTGCGGCGTGCCTGTGTTCCGAATTCGATCAAGAAGGGCGAGCACTTCAACGTCTATCACGGGGAAAGCTCGAAGTCGGGGGCTGTATGGACAGGGACGCTCGGTGACTCCCTCCGCAAATTTGCGCTTATCTGAGGGGTGCCTATGTGTTTCCCTCGTAAACCCAGTCTTGGCCGGTACAGCGCGACCAGGGCTGATTGGAGTCGGTGCTACCGGCAAGCTCGCATTGCTGCTGGCCGCGGCTTAGCTCCCGACCCGAAGTCATCTGGTATCGCCTGGAAGGCCCAGCTCATCGTAGCTTTTGAACGCCGAGGCCACGATCCTCTGGCGTATCCCGTCCAGTGTCGGCTCAATGCTCATCGGATCATCAATGAAATTCGAGCCGAAGAAATCTCCCTGGAACATGTGAAGGACTGACCTATGACCCTGTATTTCGAGTGGATCGGAAGCCTCTGTGGCGTCCTCGGCGCGCTGATGATCTCCACCAATACCCGTGTTTCTCCGTGGGGATGGTGGCTATTCCTCGTGTCGAGCTTGAGCCTCTGCTGCTACGCCGTTCTCGCGCAGGCCTGGGGATTGTTGCTGCTGAATGGTTGTTTCGTTGCTACGAGCATTACCGGGTTGATCCGCTGGTGGTACCCCGCTGTGTCGACCATGCGTGCAACTTGCCATGCAGGCGTCAAGGGGTAAGCCGCTTGCGCGACCTTCGGCAGAGTGCGTGCTTGACGGCTTGGGTTTTGCGGAATGTTCGGCATGCTGGGGGCATTCGTCACTGGGAGCCACCACATGCAACTATTCAACCCGATCCAAAAGGCAGAGCTGATCTCTATCGTCGAAGAAGCGTCAGCAAAAGCAGCGAAGAATGCTGGTGTTGTCCAGGAGTTGGTTTTCCCGCACATCTACTTCGTTCTCAGCAAACGCCTCAGCGTAGTAGACGGGGCATCGGCTAATGCGGAGGCCAAAGATTCTGCTCTGTTGGCTGCTCTCACTGAGGCAAAAAAAGCGCTTCAGGATTGCGTGTCGGTGATGAGCAACGATCTGGGGGGCTTAAAGCTGATACAGCCAGAGCTTGAGGGGGCGCGCCAGGCCTTGGCGGCAGTTGAAGCGGTATTTGTTGGTCAGTGATTCTCTGTTTCTATGAAACCTAAAAGCCCAGCGATGACCTGGGCTTTTATCTAAACGTAATGGTCGATGGGCATTGGCTAGATTTCCAAGAACAACATCGCTAGCGGCTGCATCATCTGGAGTCCCCAGGCGAAAAGCTCGAATCGAAGCAAGCCCAGCAGGCAGGTGATAAAGAATCCCACCACGATCCCTACCAGGAAGACCGAGTACAAAGTTCCAACGCCTGGGCTACTGGATTCGCCCCCCTCTCTTTCCCCTCCCCAGTTCGGAACTTTGATGCGAAGCCGCTCGCGACGGAAATCTTTTGGGTTGTAGTAGGCATCCTTTACCGGATCGTTCTCTGAGCGGTCTGTCTGATTCCCTTCGCGGGCGCGTTGCCTCGCTCGCTCCTGCATGTACTCCCTATCGTCCAGTCCCACATACGTCTCCTACAGTTTTCCGAGAAACGAAAGCAACCCAACCACGGAGCCAGCCAACGTCGATACAGAAAAGGTCAAATCCCGCATTGCCCTGCGTTTCTTATCGATCCTTCGCGCCAGCAATGCTCCGAACAATGCGCCAGCGAGCGAGCACCCAACGAACATGAAGATTTTCGCGTGGAATTCGGCTATTGCTGCGGCCACATAGGGTGGGAGCGAAGATTGAGCCAGCGCTGACGCCGGTGCAGCCAGTATCAGCAAAACGGCAGAGAAAAATTTCATTGGCTTGAGCGTCCACCTGTCTCTGAATGTGGGGCCAATTTTCGCTCGGAGCGTGCGCTTATTTTGCTGTTTTCACGCAACGTTTTCGTCGGATTTAATGGGCCGCTACTACTTGGGTTTTCCAGAAAGTGGGGGAAGCTGAATTCATAGCAAACACGGAGTTTAGCCAAGTGAATCAGCAAGTAGCCCAAGTCCTCCCCCTAGACCGTATCCGCCGCAACCCGCAAATCGACCCGCGTAAAGGCCGGAAGAAGTCCGCTTATGAGCAACTGGTGCGTTCGATCAGTGCCAAGGGCATCATCCAGCCGATTCTGGTCAGGCCAGTAAGCGATGACCCGAACTACGACCATGAGGTGGTCGCAGGCAACCGGCGCTGGACAGCGGCCCACGATGCGGGCTTGATCGAGGTTCCCGCCCTGATCCGCGCTATGAGCGATCAGGAGGCGCGGTTGATCGCTGCGCTGGAGAACCAGGTGCGGGCTGACCTGACGCCAATCGAAGAAGCCCAGCATGCCGTAATTTTGCTGGAGGACATGGCCAACGACCACTTGGCGGTGATGAAGGCCTTGGATTGGTCTAGAACCAAGCTCGACAGCCGCCTGCTGCTCGCCCATGCCTGTGATGCGGTGGCCGATGCCCTGCTGGAGGAGCAGATCAAGATTGGCCACGCTGAATTGCTGTGTCGTCTCCCCGCCCCCGATCAGGCGGGCATTCTGTCGAAGATCATCGAGAAGAACTATTCCGTCGAGCAGACCAGGGCGCGCCTGCTGGAGTTGACTCGGGACGTCTCGACTGCACGTTTTGACACCACGGAATGCCGGAGCTGCATCCACAACTCGGGTGCGAATGCCGATTTGTTCGAGGCAAGCCTTGGGGCGTCTCGCTGCCAGAACTCTGTCTGCTGGAACCGGAAAACCGAGCAGCTAATTTCTGTTCGGTTGATCGAGGCGCAGGAGGAGCACGCGGTGGTTCATAGCGAGCTGAATCTCGCGAAGGACTCATACGTGAAGCTCGTCGCACGGGGCGAGGATGGTGTGGGAGAGCAACAGGCAGCGGCGTGCGCTACCTGTGCAAGCTTCGGCGCAGTGGTCATGGTGTCGAGGGGGCGCGAAGGCGACGTGATCGGCGGTATGTGCTTCAACAAGCCTTGCCACAAGGAGAAAACCGCCGCCTACAAAACAGCCCTGGCCACCGTAACGAACACAGCACCAGCCACCGTTGCCGGGGGCGCTGTTGGAGCAGCCCCGGCCAAGCCGAAGGCCGCAAGCGCAAAGCCCACCCAGGTGAAGAAGTCGCTACGCCGTGAAGCCTTCGACCTTTACGCCCGCATGAGCAAGCAAGTCGTGCTCAATGACCGCTCGCTAGCGTTGGCTGTGGCCATCGTCAGCATGTATTTCGAGATGCGCAGCGACCTCAAGAGCGAGCTGCGGGCACAGATGGAAAAGGCCATGGGTGTCACAAGCGCCCTGATGACCACGGCTCGCGCCGATGCCGAGATTCGGCTTGCGCAACTCGGGGAGGAAAAGCTCCTCACGTTCATGGGCAGCATGGCTGCTGCCTCGCTATTCCGCACGGATAGCGCTGACGCATTCGAGAAATCCGTGTCGGGTGCTCAGTCGCTCAAGTTCATGGAGTACGCGAACGTCGATCCGGCCAAAGGGTTCGTGATGAACGAGAGCTACCTCAAGGCCCAGGTTAAGGCGGGCATCATCGAAGATTGCAAGCGTTCAGGCTTTGCCGCCGCCTACAACGAGGCGAAGGGCGAAAAGGCTTTTGAAGGGCTGACCACCGGCAAGGCAAGCGCTCTTATCGACGCCATCTTGGCTTTCAAAGAGTTCAGCTGGTTGGGTTATTTGCCGCCTGCGTTACAACTATCGGCACAGGGCGGGAAGAACCCCGCTCCCCAGCAATCCGAATCGACCCAAGCCTGACAGGGAACATCATCATGCAATCCACGTTTTTTTCCGTAATGGCTGCTGCACTGGCGGGCACTCAACACCGCGTCAATGTGGCAATCGAAACCGCCTCCGCCGACGCGCTGAAAGTGATGATTACCGCTGACCTCGGCCCTACACCTGAGAAGGCATCCGAGCACGAAGTGCAGCTTCGCGCCGCCATGTGCCGCCCGCTGATCCTGGTAGGGAGTGCTGTTGAGATCGAGGAAGCGCTGATGAAGCGCCTGACACAGCACGTCCAGGCGCTGAATGAGGGGGTGAGCCTGCTGGATGAAATCCGCTCGATTGGTGCGACTGTGCAGGCGAAAGCCGCCACGCCAGCTACTGAGCAGGCTGCAACGTCTGACCTCGATGCCGATGCCGATGCCGATGCCGATGCCGAGGATGGCGACGCTGCGCAGGTAGGTGGCGGTTCTGGCGTGGACAGCCGCTCGGATGAACCCAATCTGAACCTCGCGGCCTCTTTCTAGGAATTGCACTCATGGCACTTGTTGAAATCTCTCTTGCCCGCGTTTTTCGCTACGCCGGTCGCGACCTCCCCGACCCGCAGCCCGAAATGTCCGTGACTGACGTGCTGAAACACTATGCCCGTCAGTTCCCAAAGCTCAACGGAGCGAAAATTATCGACCCCATTGTGGAGAATGACAGCTATGTCTACGAGTTCCGAGACGGCGGATTCGGCGCAAAAGGTTGACCCGCTTGAAGTCCTGAAAGCGTGGGAGCGTGGCGAACTGGATCGCCACCTCCCATCCGGTACCGAACCTGATTGTTTAGACCACCAGCAGAGACAAAGGCTATGGAAGTTGCTCTCCTCCCCCGCCAATCCCGGCACTATCGACTTCCAACTGCCGCGCTGACACCTCTTAGCTTGCCGAATGTTGGGCCTGTGATGCGTGAAGCACAGGCCCAACTGTTCAGCCGGGACTATGCAGGGGTGGTCGACCACCAAGCTCATAGCATGCTGTGCCGGGAGGCCTTGGAAGCTGGCCTGGTAGCTGAAAGCTCAATCGAATGGCTTCGGCAGTACCCAAATAGCTACGGGCTGCATCGCCTTACGGGCGAAGTGGTACAGCGCCTTGGTGCGTCCTTTGCCATCAGTGATGAAGGCCTTTTTCCACAGCGCACCAGCCTGCTGAATCGGCTGAATACCCCATACGTCGATCCAGTTGAGACGGCATCCTATGCAATAGCCGCTGTAGAGGCTGGGCTGGTCGGACTTGATGCGCTCGCCCCCCACATCGAGGCAGGCCCTGATGGGGCAGGCAGGATAATGGCGGAGCTGGAGCGCTCGTTGATTGGCCGGGTCAAGCTGCCCACATCCGTCGAGGACGCCTACGCCTTCGGAATCCAGGACGGTCATTTCATCCTGGAGTCGAGCTGCTTCGCTACTTTCACAGTTCAAGCGCCAGCGAGCCTGGAACTGCGGGTGCTTCTTTTCAAGACACTCGACGCGATGACACGCCATCTGCTGCCGTTCCATACGCCAATGACCTTCCTGGGGCCGCATAGCTACCACAACCACGGGCTTTCGGAAGCTTTCGAGGAGCTGTCTCCGCGCTTGGCCACGCACTCTAGAGAGGAACTGTGCGCCTTCCTGCTGGACGATTCGGTCGAGCATGATGATTACATCGCCGAATATCTCTACTGCCACGGCCAAGACGAGGATTCTGTAAACAGCTTGCTTGACGCCATCTATGAGATGGATGAACTAAAACAGATAGCTGGAGCCACCCTTGGCCAGGGAGATCGGTGCGAGATCGAGGAGCTGTCCGATCAGGCGCGGCAAATCTGTGAGCGTGATGATGCACACGCCCCGTTGGTTCAAGTGCTGGCGGAAGCCTTGCAGCACTGCCTGGAGCATGAGGCCAGTGGATCGCTCAAAGAGTTCAACCCCCATGATTTCCCAGGCACAGCCGGTGATGGGGTTTCTCTTTTCGAGAGCATTCTGGTGTGCCTGACTAGGGATTTTCCAAATCTAGAGCAGAGTAGCTATGACGGTTTTGACGGCATTGTCAGCGGCTCTGGCTTCCCTGCAATTGGGTTACCGCTGAGTCCTGATCAACTGCGCACCGTCACCCTGCCAGTTCTAGATGCGCTATCGCTGACGCTAGGTCTGTTGCAGCGAATCGCCGACGCTTTAGAGGAATGCGGTAATGCTGAGTGAAAAAGTTTCGAGCAAGGCCATGCTGATACATCACCACAGCCAGACCGGCGTGGTCACCGTCACCAGTCACAGCGTCATCGCGCTGGAAGATGGTAAGGCTGGCTTCACGCTGGGCGCTGGGAGGGCATTCAGTCCCTACGACAAATCCGAACTGGCTGCTCTGCTGTTGAATGAGGATGCCGGAGCAGAATTTCTCCCTGAGAGTTATTTGTTCAGCTCACGCACCGTCTTGGCATGGTACCGCCGCCCTGGTGTGCACGATATTCCGATCCTTGGCGAGCGCATACGCGCCCCGCTGCCGGGCTTGATCTTCATCGCTGCGGCCAACCAATCCTTCCGTTGCTTTGCGTTCAAGGGCAATCAGCGCCCGACGCCAGAGACAGAACTCTTCTATGCCCCGTTGGGGAACGTGTACCAAGGCGGAACCTTCTGTACTGGCAGCGGCAATGTTCCCCGCGATGTTCGACGTGAGAACATCCCGGCCTGGGAGAACTTCGTGCTGGAGAGCGACAACACCCACAGCGGCACGGTTGAGCCGGTGGCGGGTTGCCGCTCGTTTGAGGCCTTGAAGGAGTTCTATCGAGCACTGAGCGAGAAAGGATCGAAGCGGTTCCCAGCCTCGAAACTGGTTTCAGCAGGGTCATACAGTGGCCCGCTAACGCTAGCGCAAGCTATCAAAGGGGGTGCGCGATGAGCGTTCATCCGATCACAGCTCACCAATCGCCGATCTACAAGACGCCAGCCTCGTGGGTTGAACGCGCACCACGCATTGTGGTTATCGGGGCCGGTGGCAATGGCAGTGAGGTGGTTGATGCGCTGGCCAGCTTCCACCATGCGCTTCGCTCCCTCGGCCATCCAGAGGGTCTGGAGGTCACGGTCATTGACGATGCCATCGTGCGCGAGCCGAACCTCGTACGTCAGCGTTTCTGGCCGTGTGACTTGGGCCAATTCAAAGCAATCAGTTTGGTGAATCGTTACAATCTCATGCTGGGTACGTCCTGGGAGGCCCTGCCCTTCCGATTTCCAAGCCAAGAGACGATAGAGGCGATGCGCGCCGCCGACTTGATCATTTCCGCTGTTGACCTTTCTTCGGCCCGTCGCGCAATCGCCAGCAGCGCGCTGCTATCCCGACACTGCATGTGGCTTGACCTCGGCAACGAGGCCCGCCATGGACAGGTTGTGTTCGGCGCTGCGCATGTAGACAAGAGGGGCATCTACCCCAACGTGATGGACGCTTACCCTGAAATCGAAACGCTCGAAGATGACACCAAAAAATCCTGCTCGGTTGCGGAAGCCATTCGTTCGCAGGACTGCTTGGTCAACCGGGCAGTTACAACTGCCGGAATGAGCATTGTGTGGGAGTTGCTGCGGACGGGGGAAACCGATAAGCACTGGATCACAGTGGATCTGGCGTCCGGCTCTCAAAACGCTTTTCCGTTCCCTGCTGTTCCGCAATCCGCCTAACTCAACCGCTTCCGTCTTCGCATTGATCCAGCCGCTGCTCCATCTGCGATATCAGGTCAGCGGCTTTAACTTCGAGGGCTTTAGATAATCTCATAATCAAGGGAAGTGTGGGCAGACTCTCGCCCCGCTCGATTTTCCCCAGGTGCGCCCGCTCAACCCCAGCCAGGAGAGCAAGTTTCTCCTGAGCTAGGCCCGATTTTAGGCGTTCTTCGCGTACGACATTGCCAAAAGCTCCTGCCACCTGAGGGTCAAAGCTTGATGTTCCTGCCGGTCGCCCGCGTGTAGGTGGTCGCTTCTCCATAGACAGAAGCGTTATCGGCAGGAACAATTAAAACCACGTTTAAGAATACCCGTTTCGCTATTTACGCTATGCCCAGAGGGCCAGCGGAGCGGTTTTATGTGCACACTCCCCTGGTTAGGACTAGCAAATATGACTCACGTTGACCCCTCCGTACCTCAGCACTTGGCAGAGCTTTACCAGGAACTGAACGCATCGAGAGCGACCCTGCTGGCATTGATTGAGGCCGAGGGTTCCGGCATCCATCGGCGGACACTGGATCAGCTTGATCGCATGATTGCAGAGATATTTTTTCCACTGGAGTTCGTTGTTTACAGCGAAGAAGAGACGGTGCCCTCGGATGATCCGGCGTCTGCTCCCCCGACCGGGTATGCGTGGCGAGTGACTGGCCGTGAGGGCGAGATCAGGACGCTCCGGTGTGACGAAACCGGCCAGGAAATATCCATCTCGATTGGAAGAGCCATCACAGACTTCGCTTTGGTGCCCAATCACCTACCGGAAGCCTACTTTCCCGATCTCGATCTCACCCCGGCGCAACTGGAGGGGAAATATGCACAGCGTGGCAACGATCACCCTTTCTTGACCAATTACCAGTGGCTTCAAGCAGTGCGCAACAACCAGACCCAGTTTGGATACTGGCAGTGGGTTCTGGCTCAACTGCTGGCCCTGCACCGACGCTCGCTCCCCTAAAGCCCCGCACGAATACCGCGCCAGCCACTGATGCACCTCGGGGCTTGGCGCAGGCCACTCGAAAGCTTCCGCCCGCCCTGTACCTCTTACCCAGATAAATTCCTCTTCAATCGGTGTGGGAAAATGCCTGCCCCGACTTGGGATATCTGCGCCGGCCTTTATCCTAGTCGCAGGCAAATAGAGGAGACCGCGATGCGCACTTTCACCGGCACAATTAAGACTGATGTACAAGGATCTGAGGTGGACTTTGAATTCGAGGTCGATGACAACGCTACTGCTGAACAAATCGAAGCCGAGGCAAAGCAGGCGGCGTTTGAGCTTGTCCAGTGGCATTACGAAGAAGTGAAGTAGGAAAGTGCCCATGAGCGAGCAAGTAACGATGCAGTTCGGCCCCCTGGAGCTGCGCAAGACAGAGGAAGGCTGGCAGTACCTGAGCGAAGGCGTTGGCCATGAGCCTGATACCTGGTGCGATGCTACCAGTGTGCTTGGGCCGTTTGGCGGTTCAGGTGTGAACGATCTGCTTGATGAGTTGGCTGCAACAAAAGCCAACGCAGAAGCACGCGAATCCGAGCTTGTAGATGTTCTCCAGCACATTCGAGGAAAAAGTTGCTGCTCGGACGCTTGGGATGCCATTGACGAGGTTGTGCCGTATAACGACGCGCTATACAGCTGATACAAGAAAATCCCGCAGCAGACCACAGCCCCTTAATTGGGGCTAAGTCCGTGAGATGGTGCCAATTTTCGGTTACGCAACGATGTCTTGGTCATCAAAGGTATGACGCGCTGAAGGAGTGCTGAACATGTTGGGAGCTGCATTTATCGCCGATATAGCTGGTCTCTTCTACTGGCTGTTGATCCTACTGGCAATTGGCGCAGCCCTCACTTGGTTGTGGACGTTCGTCGATCACCTGGACATCCGCAAGGGTTGGCAAGCTCTGGTGGTGTGCGCCGTGACGATAGTTCTTGTGCGGGTCGTTGGGGCACAGGCCGACCACTATCGGGCGATGGCGACCGCTGCTGGCACCGGGCTACAGCCGGGCGATGGCCTGGGCATCTTCTTCATGTTCTTCATGGGGGTCGGGCTACTTGTAACCCCATTCGTGCTGCTTTTCTCGGGTAACGGCAGCAAGAAGGAAGGCAGTGGATAACCGAGTACGCACCCCTCGCATAAATCTCGATCTCTACCAACTCGGCGGTAAATCCACCGAAAAGCGCTAAAGGCGTCAATCATAATGCTCTACATCCTCCTATGCTCCGTTGTTCTGCTGATCGTGGTCATTGGTACCGTCGCTCGCGCTACGTTGGCCTTGGTTTCCCCCGGCCCTGGGCAGCGGCTACGTCAAATGGTTCTCGTGCTGGCTTCCTATGCTGTAGGCATGGCCTACTGCGCACCACTGCTTTACCTCTTCTTTGGCCCAGATGGTGCTCCGGGGGAAACTCTTGGCGTCGATACTGCGCGGCTAACCGTCTATCTGCTTTTGGCTGCCTCAGTGGCCCTACTCTTCTACATCCCCTCGTTGTGGAAAAGAGCTGCTGACTCCAAAGGCTTTTGGCCGATGGGCCAGCTGACACTCGTTGCTTTGGCATGCTTCGTAGGTGGTAAGTCCGCATATGACCACCTGACGTTCTTCAACAACGATCAAGCTGGCTGGGCAGATGTTGCTCTCATGAAGGAAATCGGAGAAATAACCGATATGCCGGGATGCACCAGCCCGGTTGCCTTTGTCCGGTTCCAATCCACTGGCCCATTTGAATACCGCTGCCCTGGTTTGATCGTTTTCAACCGGCTTTCATCGCAGCCTTTCGGCCCATGGCCACACAACGATAACGGCTCAAGCCAGCAGCTCGCAGATGTCATCCTGAAAATCAAAAGCGAAGCGAAAGTGGCGAAAGACTCTGAAGAGGAGTCCGCCCCGCTATGAGTGCGAAAGCCCGCAAGTCAAAGCCAGCACAGCCACCGGCTGAAATGCCTATTGAGTGGCCGCGCGCCGACCCGGCCGAGCTGGCCAAGTTCGACCCGGCGTCGAAGGTTTGCAACATGAATTGCGGCCCTCACAAGAACGACCCACGCAGCCATGCCGAGCGGCTGTTTCTGTGTGACGACTGCTAACCCAAGGAACCAGAAGCCCGACAGGAGCTGACCCAATGGAGAACGAAAAATGACTGATATGCCTACAGGAACATTCACTATCGGCGACCCGTTGCGCTCCAGTGGGAAGGGCAAAACGCCCATTGCTGACGCATGCGCTGAAGCAGAAAAGATGTTGGCCGAGTATCGCCACGCCCTCAGAGATGGTGTCGACGCGGACAGTGATCGCTATGAGTTGGTGTGCATGCATTCGCTCATCGGACACAAGAATGTCGGCCTCGCATATAGCGTCGAGCTTCAGCGGGCATACCTGCTGTTTGCTGATGCTGACCGCCCCCAGCCCGACTACGAGCCGCTGTGGCTGTTGGATGCAGCCAAAGAACTCACCCTGCTTATGCGAACGCTCGTGGTACCAGATAAGTCATCAACTGCAACGACGTACTGGGGTGGCGTCAAGCGAGGGCCGATCATTGCGTACCGCTTCAAACTCGCCTATGCGCCCACAAGCATCAAGTTCTAGGAACCCATCCATGGAAATGAAATTTCGCACCCAGTCCGGTGCCATCGTCACCGCCGATCCTATGGCTGAGAGGCAGACACCCCTGGAGCTTGCAGATCCTGCTGCTGAGCGTGGCGTAGGCCAAGTCGAGCCTGCACACCTGCTGCGCAAACAGATCGAGGGTGTGATTCGTGAATACGGTGCAGATCCTGCGGAAGCCGCTCTGGCGGTCTGCGTCATCCTCGACGGGAACTTGGGCCTGGCTGAAGACGGCTGGTTTGACGATGACGAAACCGTGCTGAACGCGATCATTGCCGGCAACCAGGCTGACGACTGATCTGTTTGACGAAAAGCGGAGGCGAAAACATTGGTCTGGATCAAGACAAAAGACCTCATGCCTGCTCCAGGGGTGCCCGTGCAGTGCAAACTCAGGCATTGCAGCAGTGGGACTGTCCAGCAGCATCGCCTAGTCCGCGTGGTCGAGGACGATTGTACCTGGCGAACTGCCGGCGACCTTTGCGAAGTGAGTTATGACTGGGACGTGATCGAGTGGGAGTCCGCCTAGGACAACGGAGAGGGAACAAAAATGATGAACGTACCTATCGGGTTGTTAATTCTGGCAGTGTCATTTTCTGTCAAGGCGGCAGGTCAAGGCGAACCGATGGAACCGTTCCTGGGCATCCTAAAACTGGTAATAGCTCTCGGTTGCTTAGTTGTGGTTTTGACTGCGGCACGTTGGCTGTATAGCTGGTACCAATGTCGAAAAGTAACCCGTGCCGCCACTGAATCTGTCAAAGAGCGTGTCGCTCGTGGTCAGAAGCCCTATTGCTAACTCCCATTCTTCAGTGGAGTTTTGCAGGGCGAACCCCGTTAATGCCCACGCCCCGCTTAGCGGGGCTGGGGTCATAGGAGAGGGCCACTTTCGGGCCTCACAATGAAGAAGGACACATCATGGCAACTGAATCTCCGTTTCTGAAGCACCGAGAGATCTTGCTCCACCAATCCTACAGTGCCGCTGGCGCGCTCCAAGATTTTGCCCTGAGCTGCTACAACGGCCAGCTAGGGCAGTTCCGGGGTGACACCCTGGCCAACTTCGACCAGCAGCACTTCGCAATTTTTGTCGAGATGGCCACCTACTACTACCAGCACCGCGAGAATGATCCACACTTGCTCGAGGTCGGCGCGGCCATCTGGGCGGATCGTCGTGATCGCGGGCGAAAGCACTTGGCCGAGCTAGCCGAGCACCGTGCGATCAACCCGAAAGAGTACCCGGACGGCTCGGAGCGAGATTATTTCGACCAGTTGGATTGGCTGAACCGGCAAACTGAACGCATGAAGGCGAAGGGCTGGATCGACGAATAAAACTGAATGGAGACCACGATGGCAAACGCACCCAGCGAGTTGATGCAGCAACAAGATGACCCTGTGTGGTTCGTGGAGGAGCGCCAGCTGAACGGCGACTGGATCGCCATCGACCGCGCGGACGATCAGGCCGAAGCCGAAGCGAAGTTGAGCCATGCCGAGAACTGCCTTCCAGGCACGTACCGTCTGAATCGGTCGGATTGGTGAGCCCGGCCACGCAAGAGCCATCCCAACCAGGAGAAGCGCTGTCAAGTAGCAGCCGATCGTGCTCTGTTTCCTGTAGATGATTTCTCCTCGGCTTCCTCCTGGCGCAGGGAGGAGCCGCCTCCACCGCCCATCAGTTGGGATTTCCCGTTGCCGCCGTAGGCTGAGTCTGTAGGCACCAGGTAGGTGCTCAGAGGACAGCCAATGCACCCGTCAATCTCCCGCGCACACCAGTTCGACGACCAGGTAGTTATCCCGGCACTGGGCCAGCAGCTCACCCTGCTTGGGTTCGAGCCTGAGCCTGCTGTGCTGGCAGAGGGAACCTATTTCGATGCGCCGACAGTGGATCTGGACAGCTATGACCACGTTGTAGTCTGTGTGTCTGGCAAGGACAGCATCGCTTGTCTGCTGGCACTGATCGAACAGGGTGTGGATCTGCGTCGTGTTGAGCTCTGGCACCATCGGGTGGACGGTGCAGAGGGGAGCACCCTCATGGACTGGGCTTTCAATGACAGTTTCATCGAGAAGTTCGCAGCTGCATTCAATCTGCCGCTCTATTTCTCCTGGTTGCAGGGTGGCATCGAGGGCGAAATGCTCAAGATGGACGCCTACTCCAAGCCTCACATGGTCGAAACTCCAGGCGGAATTATCTGCTTGGATCGTGATACCAGTCGGACTTCACCAGCGACCCGCCGCCGGTTCCCTCAGCAAAGCGCCAACTTGGCAACGCGCTGGTGTAGTTCCGCGGCCAAGATCGACGTGGGCCGCCGGGCCATCACCAACCAGGAGCGCTTCCTCGGTAGCAAGACCTTGTTCGTTACTGGCGAGCGCCGTGCTGAGTCGAGCAACCGCAGCAAATACAACCAGTTGGAGCCTCATGCAGTTGACCGACGCAAGGGTCGTCTCGGCCGGCACGTAGATGCTTGGCGACCGGTGCTGCACTACAGCGAAGAACAGGTGTGGGAGCTGCTTGCTCGCCACCGGGTAGAGGCACCTGTCCCCTACCGTTTGGGATGGGGGCGCTTCAGCTGCATGACGTGCATCTACAACTCACCGAAGGTATGGGCCACCATCCGAAAATACTTCCCTGAACGAGTCACCCCGATAGCAGGTTACGAGGACGAGTTCGGCTGCACCATCAGTCGGCAGAAAATCAACGTGGTGGATCTGTCGGCCACGGCCGAAGCGTTTGATATCACCGATCTGGACGCACTTGCCCAGGCGCGCCAGCGCGAGTACGTGCTGCCGATCTTCACGCCCGAGGGCAAAGCCTGGCAGTTGCCAGCAGGAGCATTCGTAACCGAAGGCTGCGGATCGGTTTAGAAAACTCCTCCGCGGACTCCTCCTGAACCGAGGCCGTCCTCATTCCCTTGGGATTTCCGATGCCTGCCGTACCTTGAACCCATCAGCTCCAGTGAGGAGCCGGATTCAAGCACGGAGCTTGTCATGCAGCTGTTCGATGTCGATCTGTTCTCTTCCGCTGGCGTCCAGGAGATGCCTGCCAATGTTGTTCGTGGGCCTGAGAAGACTCTGACCGAGAAGATTGCCGGTGCGGTCGAAGCTGTGAAGCGCGTCGTGCGGGCCGGCAAGCAGCCTGTTGTGGCGTGGAGTGGCGGCAAGGACTCAAGCGTTACGCTGAACATCGCGTTCACTGCAATTCGCGAGCTGGCCACCGAAGGTTTCGCGGTGCCAACCTTGAACGTCATGCACTCCGACACCCGCATGGAAAACCCGGTGATCCACTGCTACAACCAGAGCCAGATGCAGCAAATGCAGGCCTACGCGAAGGCTGCGGGCATCGAGTTGAAGGTGTGGGTAGCGAAGCCGGGTCTGAGCAATGACTACCTTGTTAGCCTGGTCGGTGGGCGCATCATCGCCAGCGTTGGCTCCAACGCCAAATGCCAGCAAATGACCAAAGCAGATCCACTGAAGCGAGTGAAGAAGGCAATCCTCAGGGATGTCGCGGCTCGCCTCGGCCGCAAGTGTGCTGATGACGATATCGTTTCGCTGATCGGTACCCGGTTCGATGAGTCCGTGCAGCGCGAGCGGAAAATGTCTGAGCGCGGCGAGAGCGCCTTTGAAGCTGTGAACCTCGCCGCCGGCGCTGGCGGGCACGACTGGGTACTCAGCCCAATCGCTGAAATGACCACCATGGACGTGTTCAGCTACATCGGCCAGGTGATAGCCGGCCGGATTGAGTGCTACGACCGCTTCAACCAGCTGGTTGAGATCTACCGCGACATGAATGGCGGTGACTGCATGGTGAACGTCTACCTGGCCGGGAAACAATCCGAGCGCCCAGCGTGTGGCCATCGGACAGGCTGCTGGTCATGTACCCGCGTCTCTCGAGACTCGTCGGCCGAGAGCATGATTGCCAAAGAAGGCGGCGAGTACGACTGGCTCAAGCCCCTGAACGACTTGCGGAACTACATCAAGGCCCGCCACTTCGATCCAAGCGCTCGATGCTGGCTGGCACGGACGGTTGATAAGGAAACGGGGACGATAAAAATCGCTCCGAATTCCTACTCGCCGACATTCACCAAAGAGCTGCTGGGAATCATGCTCACGATCCAGCTCGACGAGTTTGACGCCGCCGAGCAAGCCGGTATCAAGCCGCGCTTCACGCTCCTGGATATCCAGCAACTGCTGGCGGTCGAGGCGCTTTGGGGCCGGTATGGATACCAGAAGCCGTTTACCGCAATGAGGGTGTTCCTGGAGGTCTACGAGCAAGGTGTTCGCTATGAGATCCCAGATATCGCGGCGCTGCCAAAGTACACCGAGGCAGACCTGCGCTACCCCGAGGTCGAGGTGCCGTTCTGTGATGATCAGTACCAGGGAATGTTCAACGGCCTGCGCAGTATTTCCCATGCTGCTGCCGATGCTGAGTTCCTGACCACAACACGCAGTGGCATGGTGGTCATGGACGTGGTGACCAGCAGCGGATTCGAGATCGATCGCGAAGGTGCAGAGCTGTTCGTGAACTTCGAGCTGGATAACGCCCTGTCCCGCGTGACCTTCGACCAGTCTCCGACTGCGGGGCTGCATTACCTGATGGGGTTGGGAACCATCGCGATCTACAAGGGCGACCATGGCGACTGGGATCGGATGATGCGGATGTCCAACCAGATTTTCAGAAGCGATCTTCAGCCCATCCTGCATGACCGTGCTGCGCTGATAGCCCGGCTGGGTGGTAACTCACTGGGTCAGATCGATCTGTTCTGATTCGGTCCGTGTAAGCAACGACCATAATCCTGTGCGACTATACTGTCTTTACATACAGTGAGGCGTACTATGCCCTCTTCGGAACTGCCGCCATTCGAGCCGGTGACGCTCGACGAGCTGCGTCGCATTTGGTCAGCGCATGACGATCCTGACATACGCCGCCTGGCTCTCGAAGTAGCTCGATATCGGCGTGTGCTGGCAGAGGTCGACAAGCTCTATAAGACCGTCCACCAGTCTTGGCGCGCCCAGGTGGGCGGTGATCTAGTGGCCCTGCACCTCTTGAAACAGATCATGTATCACGAACGGATGCGCCTGCCATGATGACCGGCCCTGCCGTTTCTGAGCTATACCCAGTATCAAGAAGGGGTTGGAAACAGGGATCTGAGGATTTTCCAAACACCAACGCAGGCCGCCGCCCCCACAACAATCCCCAAAACTGCTCGTATGAGCATGGTGATGTCCTCTGGCCCATTCAGCCTCTCGCCCTCACGAAGGAGCCCTTGGATACCGAGCATCCTGTTGATCTCGGTCGGATAACCGAAGACGCACAGCCCAAAGACAGCGAGCAGCGTAGCCGTGCCGAGTGACTTCTTTACAGATTTCAAAAGCATGCGGTTACTTCCCTATTTCGATTGAGATGATTCTAACTGACCATTCAAGACTGCATCGCACCGCCGAGTCAGCAGGTCGTGCAGCAGCTCGGCGTCATTGGCCGCATCCACGCAATCGCGGTGGAGCGCATTCTCCAAACTGCTCTTCAGCCAGTAGCTGGTTTCAGGGCTGCTGAGTACCGCTTGAATTTCTTCGTTGATGGCCACTGTTCGATTCCTCTGTCCGGAAGGCGTTGTGTGCTCAGCGATTCACTGCCGGAGCACTGGGGAGGTTGCGGTTTTCCTGCGGAGCCATCGGTTGCCCCATCAGCTCAAACGCCGGCGAAATGAACTCGGCTGTCATGGCCTCGGAAAGCGCCTCCAGCTCGAAGTCGGTCACCTGAAAGCTCCCTGGCCAGATCCTAATGAGTGCCGATTTTCGTGCGACAAGGAATTTCTCCTGTTTGAGCATGGCCTCGTTGACGGCGATACCAACAGCCTCGACAAGAGCATCGCGGCTCCTGAAGAAATGAGTCATGGAGGAAAACGGGCAGTCGATCGGCACTCCGTCGACGATCACTTGATTCGGCTTCAGGTCGATGACGACGCGATTCGCCACCACTTTCCGCTCCGTCCACTCAAGAAACCAAGCCCCGAGAGCGCCAGCAGCAGCGACGATGCCGGCGACTACCCAGGTTCCTTGGCTGGGTGCGTCTACGTCAGGTAACGCAGCAAGCGAGCCCAGTAACGGGAGGGGCAGTATCGCCATCCCCAGTAGGGCTTTCGACAGATCATTCATTATGCGTCCTCGCTATAAATTGCATGTCGTCGTGTGCGCTTCAACTGCATAACCGCGGCTTGCAGTAATCAGTTGCACCTTACTTTCCAATAACTCGGCGATGATCTTGATCGCTGCCTGACCTCCCAAGCTGTACAGGTGTGCGTCTGCTTCTAGCTCGAACAGGCGTGTCGTACGATCCGGCGTTGTCATGATCAGCAGCAGTACCTGCTGCATGACATGCTCAAACGCCACCTCACAGAGTCGGCGACACAGACCAGTCTTACGGTGAACCGGCGCAAGATAAATGGCCTTGAGCATCAGATGAAAGCTGGTCTCGCCTTTGCTCTGGAGTGCTGTCAACTCAAGGGAACACAGCCCAGCCAAATTGTTGCCAACCCAGATCTCGTGGCACCCTTCGGCCGGGAAATTTGTAGGCGATAGAAGATCACCTTGTGGGCGATCTGATTCGTCGAAAATCCGCGCCCTTTGCGGTGGTGTTGAGAGGCGGTAAGTAACCATCACTGCTCTGCTCATAGGCTCCCCACCAGGATGGTCGTCGAGGTGCAGTACCGCTGGTTGGAGTTCCGGCAGTAGCTTGATCAGGTCAATATCTTTCATAAGGGAAACCGTTGGATCGCTGATGTCGGCCGATTATTCCACGCCGTCAGCGCCAGCAAGGCCGTAATCAGGTCGTAAAGCGGTCAGAAAACGTTCTCCCTACTCAGGGGGATAATTTCTATCTGGAGTGCTTGTATCTGGCCCTATCAGGCATTGCGCCGGCGGCCGTTGGGATTTCGGTAGGAAATGAGACGGTGGCCACCTCCTACCAGGAACCACCAGCATGGAAATCAACCGCCTCCCCGCTTGGCTTCAGGCTTACCGCGATGGCCATCGTCAAGGCAATGCCCAAGCGCTAGCAGCCTATGCCGATTACTACTGCATGGACGGGTCAGCCGACATGGAGCTGGATATTGAGGAGCGGCTTGGCTACATCCCTCCGCCGATGGTCTCGTATGCAAGCCGAACGGGCACACGCCGCAACCTCGCAGCAATGCGCGGGGCGGGTTGGCGTTTACTCGTTTCTGCGACCGGGGTTCTGCGCACGGAGGGGTTCGAGCATTACGCCTTGGACAACGGAGCGTGGAGCGCTTTCCAGCAGGGCACGCCGTTCGATGAGCGTGCTTTCGGCCGTGCCGTGGATCTTCTTGGCGAAGACGCTGACTGGGTTGTCCTACCTGACATCGTGGCAGGTGGGATGGAGTCGCTGGATTTCAGCCTGCGCTGGCTAGATCGGCTAAAGGGATTCCCTCAAAGGTTGCTCATTGCTGTGCAGGATGGAATGGAGCCAGACGATGTGCGTGAGTTCTTGAGCCCATCCGTAGGGATATTTCTCGGAGGGAGCACCCCTTGGAAGCTGCAAACCATGGCTGCCTGGGGTGTCCTTTCTCGTCGCCGCAACTGCTACTACCACGTTGGCCGGGTCAACAGCGCTCGACGGATCGGAATGTGCGCTGCCGCCAGTGCTAATTCCTTCGACGGTACCAGCGTGACACGCTTCGCCGACACGCTGCCTGCGCTCCATGCCGCGCTGTGCTATGCCGATTACCAGGGTGATCTTTTCTCTCTAGCCAAGGAGGACGTTGCAGCAACGCCATTCAATTGCTGTTGGCCGCTGCCTTCGAGACAGCACTGTTTTCATGGAGCCCACCATCATGAAGATGGGGTTATCTGAGCTTTCGCTGCCGTGGACATATCAGACGCCCAGTCGCGGAGATAACCAGGAACGATGAGCTTGTGACGAGCTCTCGATCCACCCGTGTAAAGGGCTGCAAAAGCCTTGCTCGCTGCAATGCGGTCACCAGGCCCTACTTGACTGAGCAAGTCTGGTGCGAGCATCACAGCGTCGATCTCTGAATTGCGTGCGTCCATGACCCGACCGAGCTGTAGTTGGGCTGTCCCTGATGCATCGAGGTTGAGTAACGATGCCTCGAACTCTGATGAGCTATAGCCCTTACTGAGCATCCGGTCGATGCGCTGAAAGCTACTGTTTTTGCTGCCCATGTCCGCCCGGAGATCATCCCAGTTGGTGTACCTGAAGAGCGCGCTGTGGGTTGGCCGTACCTGATCATGGAACAGGCCAATGCAATCGAGAATGAACCGGCGGAAGGTGTTGATTGCTCCAGGTAGCAAGCTGAAAGTCGCGCCAGCGCTCCCCAGGCGCTGAAACCATTCGAATAATCCCCACTCGGAATCAACCAGTATCGTCACGGCCCCGGAGGGAACCTCTGGCTTGTCGTAGTAGACAACCTTTGTCTCGATGCCGTTGTTGCCCTCGAGCGAAGCCAATTTCAGTATCGGGTGTTTGTCGATGAGGGGGTTTATGACTCCCTCGATCTGCCGGCCGGCGCGAATGGAGTGGGTGATCTCGTGCTTGCGGAGTGTGCTAGCCCGTTGATAGTAGCTCCCATCCAGGCGCTGGCAGGCGTCACCCAGGGTAATCACGGGCTGGGTACAGCGGTCGAGAAATACCGAGAGTGGCCAGCTCAGGTCGTGAGCTTCATCGACAATGATGTGGGTGAACTCCAGACCTATGACCGCCTCATGAAGAAGGGTCATGTGCTTGATTCGGTGATAGCCGCGAAGCGGGAGCTGAAGGCGCTGATCGGTTGGTTCTATGGTCTGGTCCCACAGCCTTTGCGCATACCCTACCAGCACCAACCGATCTACGGCATCGAGGGTAAGCCCTTTGGGGATGTGCTGCTCTGATAAGGCAAGGTCAGTGCTGTTGCAAAAGGAGGCAACCATCCTCGCGCAGGCCGTGGCTACTTGGGCTGGACTGAGCCTACTTATCGACCCGAAGCCTAACCGGGAAGCGATGTCTTCCGGGGTAACCTGGTGCCGAGCGGATGCCCGCTTGCCCGGCCTGTAATAACCGACACTTCGTTCAAGCACGTAGTTGGCGAGATCTCCGAACGTCATTCCTCTCACGTTCGCGGCTCCGATTCGCTGCATCAGGGCCTGGAGCTGCACCGCGGTGAACGCCAGCATGAGTGGTCGACATGATGAAAGCGAGTCCACCAAGCGTTCGATCATGTGGGTCTTGCCGGTACCAGCCAGGCCCTGGATATGGATGCTCTCATCGGGTTCGGCGTGAATAACGCGAAACGTCCGGCTCTGCTGATTCGACAGAGAAATTGTTTTCCCCGATGGGGTCTCGAACGAATGCTTGAGCGGGTTGAGCTTTTGGGTGTGCGCCGCACAGAAGTTGAAGTCCCAGTGGCCACCATTCAGGAATTGCTTCGCGTCCAGCGTCTCCTCATCCAGGAAGCGCAGCCGCAGCCGAGGCATAAGCGCCAGCCCTCGCTCAAACAACTCTCGCTTAAATCGGCCGGCAATCAGGCTAGAAAACGTACCAGGTGGATGCGTTTGGCTCAGTTCCGTTCCGACTGAGATCAACTCGGCCAGGGCCTTCTCAACGAGCATTTCGCTTTTCGGCTTTCCGTCCAGGGCCGGTAAGTTCTGGATGACAGCTACCGACGCCACTTGGGCCACGTCCCATTGCCCCAGCAGGACACGGGCAGAACCACTCGGATCAACCAAGGTATCGGCCTGTGAAGCCAGCAGTGGGATGTAAAGAACCGGGTCGCTCACGCTTTTATCTCGGTGAAATGAACATCGTCGACCGCAACCAGCACTATCGCCGGAGGCGGGCCCAGCTATCCAGTGTATGCCAGGCCAGCCGGAGGTCACACTATCTCAACGCCGGTACCAGTTGAGCTGGTAGCACCTGGCGTCCTCGGGGATCTGATCGGACGGCCAGCGCAGGCAGTTCAGATACAGACGCTCAGGTTTGCTCGGGCTGGGCCGAGTAGCCTGCACCAGGTAGGCCGACCCACCGGAAGTGAGGATGTAGTCGCCAGCGCTTAGGTCGTCGGCGCCATCGATGTACAGCTTGCATGGGGTGAAGGGCTGGCGTCGGCTGGCCATATCCGCTTTCCTTGATCAGTTTTCGATTTCACAGCTATCAAGTAAGGATTTGATCCGGTCTTGAAACTCCGGGTGCTCAGCAGATATCTCCTGAAGCTCAGGTAGTCGCTCAGTCACAATATCGGCCGCATTTACCCCGAACTCGGAAACCAGCCTTTCGAGGCTGTTGATGACCTCTTCTGGTGCAATATTCTCTCGGACAGTGTTGCAAATAAGGGCTACTGCGGCCTTGGAATGATCATCGAGCTCCACGACACGGATAGGGACTATATCCATAGCCAGTTTCTTAGCTGCCAGCCAGCGAACCTGGCCACCGCCAGGGGTGATCTCATAGCGGTCACCAAGACGGGTAACCAAAAGGGGCTCCATGATTCCGTAACTGAGAATGCTCTCAGCCATAGCATCGACTTGGGCCTGACTGGGAGTTTTTGGGCTGAGCTTGCTTCGCACCAGCTTGTTCGTTTGAACCGCCGTGGGTTTTTTCAAGTCTGGTTTCCTCAACCTTTCGGGTTAGTGCTCTGCGGTTCGCCACTCGCAGCCTTCTTCGGCAATTTAGATGGAATATTTCTGCTGCGTCATTGCGCTTTTGCCACTTCCGCAATGACATGGCCATCGGCGAAGGCCAGATCCAGCTTGCCTGCATCGCGAGCCTGCTGGGCACTGCTGATTATCTCCCCACCAGGGCCACGGACTAAGGCAAAGCCTCTCCCGAGCAGTGCAAGCGGATTTGTCTTGTCGTAGACCGTGCATGCAAGCTCCAGGCGCGAAATTTCCTTGGCGATCAGCGCCCTACTCAGGGAAGCCACCCTCGAGGCGGCAAACAGCCCCCTTTGGCGCTCAGCTACACACAGACCAGCCCCGAGCCTTGAAAATCGATCCTGCGCGAGCTGGAGGGCCATGCGCTGTTGACTGAGGAGGCGGTCTCGGCCTTTGTCGAGGCTGCTTTGCTGTTGCAACAGTTGCCGATGCTCCCCATGGAGCGTTTCCGTCACCCGCCGGCTGAAGGTGCTCCAAGCGCGATCCAGATGCGGGGCTTGCCCAGACACCAGGCGCAAGATCATGCCGTTGGCCCGCTCGACCTGAGCCCGAGCAGTTGAGGCCTCAGACATGAGCGCTGTTTTGATGAACCCGATGACCTTCGATGGTGTGTCGAACCGGCGGTGTGCCACGAGGTCAAGCACGCATTCGTCGATCTCGTGCCCAATGCCGGTGAATACCGGCACAGGCAACCGGCACACCCAAGCCGCAAGGTTCGCGTCGTTGAGCCAGGCCAGATCGCTTTTCGCCCCACCCCCGCGGATGATGCATACGGCGTCGAATGGCTGCTGTTGATGTTGCTCATGAACCGTCCGCAACGCAGAGCGGATGCTGTCTGATGCATCACGCCCCTGGAACGTCGCTGAGAAATACTCGAAGCCGCACACCTCGGCCGCAGCCAACTGCTCTGCATCACGCCGAAAATCGGCCAGCCCAGCAGCCTCGTGCGGAGCCACAACCGCAACGCGCCAGAACCCCCCTGGAGAGGGAAGTCCCCGCTGTAGGTCGAACCACTGCCGCTCCTTCAGGGAGGCAATGATCTTCTGCATCTTGGCCTGCATGTCACCCAGCGTGTAGCTCGGGTCGATGCCGGTGACCATCAGGGAGAAGCCAAACTGAGGGGAAAAATCTGCCCTCACTTTCAGCAGGACGTTCATTCCTGCTTGGGGCAGGCCTCCGGTTGCCTGCTGCCACTCACCAAGTACCTTGCCGGCGACGTTCGCAAACATGGTGCACCGTGCCTTCGCGACCTCGGCTCCATCACGCGACTCCAAGATGTCCATGTAGCAGTGGCCGTTCGGGCGGCGCTTGAAGTCACTGAGTTCTGCAACAACCCAGCAGCTGTCTGGCACCGCAGCACGGATGGCCTTCTGGATCTGGGTAAGGTATGCGCTGAGAGTGAGGTGCTGCTCAATCGGATCAGGTGCGCTCACCGGCCTGTCCCTCTTCAGCGCCCAAGGTCGCTTGAACAACGCCCTCGATGCGGGTAAGCCGGTCGGCGCAGAACTTACGGGCATCCGCAAATTCGCGAGCAAGGGTCTCCAACTCGTCGATGCTCACTTCATTGCGTTCCAGGCGCTTTACCGTCTGGTCGATGAAGGCGATGTTGGCTTCGTAGGTATCTCGGCTCATGTGGGAAGTCCTGGGGAAGATGGGATCAATCAACGTGCCGATTGTCGCAGCTTCCCCAAAAGACCCAACCCTATCAGCCTTCAGGCTGAACCCACGTTGTCTGACCCTCTGGGATCACGCCTCGATTGCAGCCGTATTTGGACAGGTACAACACCCTGCTCTGCCGCAACCAGGCCTCAACGGTTGGAACGATCATCGCGGCATACTCGGCAAGGCTCGGGTGTTTCTTCCAGTCGCCATTGCCGATCGCGGATTCCAGCGAACGGTCATACCAGGCGTTGACCAGCTGCTCGACTCCAGCCAGTTCCTCGCCGGCGGACGGTGCGGAATGGATCAGGTTATGCGCCTCGCGTTTCCTTTGCTCTCGGGTGGCATGTGCAGCTGGTAACGCTCCGAGGGAGAAAAGAGCGTCCTCAAAATTGAGGTGACGCTTCTCGTGAGTAGTCGAGTCCTCGGCTACATCGGGGACGAAAGAAAAGCGGCAGAGCTTGCAGTAGACCACGCCACCGTCCTTCCGCTCGTAGTGCTGCTCTAACGAGCGAGCGACCCACTTACGAACTTCGTGATAGCTGCGTGCTTGAAGATGATGCTGCGCCATCAGGTTGAGGCGCTGCGCATGGCTCAGTCCTGGGTGAAGGGCCTTTGCCTGTTTGGCGAGCTTTTTGAGGTTTTCGATATCGCGGAGTGTGATTGGGTTTTGCATACGGCAGCCTCCAAAGGCTGATGCTCTGTGTCCACTTCGGAGCACCCATAAGGGTTCCGTTGGTTTGTCGGTAGTGCTTTCGCTTTGCCAATGTGGACGGCAGGCACCTACCCGTGTGCCGAGGGGAATATCTCTGTCTCGATTGCGAACGTCAAGTGTGATGTCGAATTTCGCCCGGCTGGTTGAAATTTGAGCATCGCCGGGGGAGCGTTTCCAGACCGCCACGCCAGGACTTTATCCACAGGCTTACCCCCACTTTCAGGGGACAAACCTCGGGCGAAAAAAATCCCGCTCGAGCGGGACTTATTCCTGGGCCCTGCGTCATTCCAACTCCAACTGCCTGTGCTCGTCACGCCCCATGGGTTTGTGCAGAGAAACGCTTTCACCATCCATTTTGCCCTGAATGTACGCTCGGTACGCATCCATATCCAGTTTTCGGCGTTTCATCTTTGTGATCGGAACACCAGGATAATGTCTTTGGGTATAAGCGTGGATTGCCCGCTCCCCTTCTTCCGTAATGCCGGCAAATTCCTCTACTCGTTTATGTACGCCGATGATCCACGCTTCTGCATACAGCACTCCCGCTCTGCGCCTTTGCACTGTGCCCTGAATGCTGACCCCTGAGAGGTATTTTCTCTTGGAGTCTTTCAGTTGCCGGATAAGCACCTCATACGCATAGGCCGACATTTCAGCGCTACCGATTTCTCCAATAAAAATCAGCGACTGCCCGTCAGGCCCATAGCTGTAGAAACTCACACAGCCAAACGCCTTAGAGACAGTCATCGACAACATGCGAATCCATTGTGGCGGAACGCTTTTGGCTTTACCGATCCGCAGGGAGAATTCTTCCGCCTGGGTAGCACGCACATCGCCTACTTCCAGCTTGAACTTGTCCATAAGTTTGCGGGCTTGCCGCATTGCTGCTTCGGCCTCATGCGGGTTGCTGGATTTTGCGAGCGCAAAACATTTCTTGATTCTGCCTAGTGCGCGAGCGCGCTTATCCATGTCTGCAATTGCGCACTCACTCACCAGCCAATCCTCCGCTTCGCGACACGTTATTAAGCATGACGTTTCAGCGACAACCAATATCTCCCCGTATTCGGGTTGCTCAGCAAGTATACTTGCTCCATCCCCTCAAAAGAGGTGTCCAACTTTTGGACGCCAGCCCCGAAATACTCCCCCAAACGCGACAACACTTTTTCCTGTTCTGCTTGCGGCTGGTCTTTAAGTTCATCGAGAACCATCTTCAGCTCTGTGATAGCGGCGGCAAAAAACGTTCTTGCTCGCAACGCATCCGCTTGCCCGAGCGTTGACTCGTATTCACTAAGCACTACCGCCATCGCCATAGAACTCCGCTCACGCAACCCTGCGCACTCCTGAGTGAGTACGATTGCAATTAGGAGATCATGACTGCCCGGAATGTCTGCATGCAGCACCTCCAATATTTCCTCAGACCACTCCTTATCCGCAGGGAGGTTGTATCCTTCAAGAGAAAAACTACCGCTGGCCCCGATCAACTCATTAACGCCGTACATAAAATCCCCTTGTCCCTAAATTTGTGGTTCACCTTAACAACATGCATCCATCCGCTTCGCGACACGTTTAAAAGCGCACGCACGCAGCATCAAACTAGATCTTCCTGTTTGATTCGTAACTAATTCGGTTCATCAGGCAGTAGTCGACAGTGTATCCATCTATCCGGGTAACGATTTCCCCAGTCAAATCGAGCAGAGCAGATGCCCCTGCGTAAAATCCAATTCCGCCGCTGGCATATTTTCCGCTCCGAATCTGGAATCCTTTGGCGTCAGTGATGGATACGCCGGATATTTCGTGCCATAGGAGAAATACACCCTCCCCGTACAGGCCGTCATCCCGCACTGAAAAAAGAACCTGCCGGAGTTGGCTCCCATGGGCAACGCCTATGAAATCGCCGTTTGGTAGCACCGGCGGGAATAACCTGCCGTCATCTCTTTTTCTAAACTCCAAATGTCACCGCCTGTTCATTGCCGTGTTTCGCCGGCTCTTTAGGTTCGATATCACGCTGGTGACAACCAATGCTGACTTGATCGACAAGCTTACGCAGCAAGCGATGCCGGTAATGCACATGCCAGTGAAAATCATCCCGTGGATTGCTGATGTCCATGCTCCGAGGTATGGCAGGTTCGCGAAGATCATTCGCTAGGCCCTCCCCTTACGCTCGCAGATTTGCCAGCCAAGGCTTTCATCGCCGCCCGCAGTTTCGCGCAGTCGGTTTTCGCATCGCTGAGTACATACCTCGATCCGTAGTAGGTCAGCCAGGCGGTTGCTAACCCGGCACTCAACGCGCCGATTGATCCAAGCAGTAGTTCCAGTTGTTCGCTCCCGAGCATGAGATTTACTCCCTCTCAATCCTGGCTGCTTACTCCAGCCCGCAAATTTGCGCTGTGCCAATGCTCCCACCATCGCAATCAATCCCAAGGATTTAGTGCGCTCCGAATCCGCTGCCCGCCCTCTACCTGCCCGCAGGTGCTTGCTCACTTCCGTTACACCCCCTTCACCCGCTTCGCGACACAGGTTCAGGAAAACCACCCTCACACCACCTCGCTTGCTTATGGGAGTCTGACGGTTCACCTCACATAGAGAGAAAATCGCATTGGGGCTAGTTTCATGCGCGCCGCTCTGAAAGGCCCGCGCAACGGGGCGTGTAGCGATATCCACGTCAGATGGTTGCCGTGAAGGGGTGTCGTCATCGCCAAAGGGGTGTCGTGAAGGGGTGTTGTGAAGGGGTGTTGCTGGACTGAAACGCCCGCCCGCTAAGGCGTCGCGGCTATTCAGCCGGGTCAGTTTGCAGCAAACGGTACTGTGAAGAGGTGTCGTCATCGTCGAAGGGTGTCGTGAAGGGGTGTCGTGAAGAGGTGTTGTAGGTCGGAGCCCTTGATTTTGTTGGGCTCCACCATTTTTCGGCACAGTTCCCAGGCGACTCGCTTAGTCGGACGTTGCGGGGTAATCATGAGTGATGAACGCAGAAATCGAGCCGTCAACCACGCCAGCTTTCTTCACCGCAGGGACAAGCTGACGGCGGACTCGCTGAATGACCGAGCACGTTTCCCGGATCTCGGCGAGCTGGATTTCGTAGGCCCGAACGATGTTCTTCAAGGGCTCCTTGACGAATGAGAACGACGAGACCGGGTACTTGCTTCCCTGACCCTTATTGATTGTCCGGATGACCCGCGGTTTCTTGGCTTCGCCTTCCTTGAGCCTCGGCAAAATGACTTTCGCCCATTCGATGGTGACGGCATTCGGGCTGGATTGCCGGATACGGATCACGATCGGTATGTGCCCTGGCTTACCTGCGTGCAGTGAAAGGGCTGTCTGGAAGAAAGAGTCGCGCAGCTCCTCCGCTCGGCCGACAAGGCTGGAATAGACGCGATCAAGCTCCGCTACTGCTGGGTGCTTGGGGGCTTCAGAGGGTGAGTTCATATGTTGCTCCTTTGTGGATGGGAGCATTTTGCGGGTCGACAGAGAAGGCGTGGATCGTTTTCAGACGCTAAAACGTCCTGAAAACGAAGCCCAAAGCTTTCAGGAAGGCTGATTATTACGGTGCGTCGTCATCTGGTGACCGGGTGATGCAGATATAGCGCTTGGGATTCTTTGGATGTGGGGTTTCATGTGCTGCGGGGTCATTCGCGTCGTCATCTGACGCACTTCTTTTGTCATTTTTTGCTGGGAGCGGCATTCGAATGGGTAACGCCTTAGGTCTGGATATTGGTTACAGCAACGTGATTGGCGTTTTTGGCAGTGGGGATGGGCATCCGGAGTCGATTATTCGCCCCTCGCAGGCCGCTCCCTTGAGCGTTCTGCCTGGGGATTCTGGGTTACGCGCTGGTGAAGTAATCGTGGAGGTTGATGGAGCGCCCTGGGTGGCATTTGCCGCGCCCGGCCGTGTTCAGGATGGACGAGAACTGCACGAGGATTACACGTCTTCGCACGCCTATGAGGCCCTGTTTAAGGGAGCTCTGCTGCATGCTGCGGGTGATAAAGACGTGATTGACTGCTTAGTAACTGGCCTTCCTGTCTCGCAGGCTCGCGATAAGGCCTATGTGGAAGCCCTAGTAAAGCGTATGACTGGGACGCATCGCATTACGCCAAAGCGAGAGGTTACCGTTAAGCGAGTAGAGGTTGTTGCTCAGCCGATCGGGACTCTGACAGAGATCTACTGCAACTCAGATGCATCGGAAGTTATTGAGGAGTCAGTTTCGATCATTATCGATCCGGGATTTTTCAGTGTTGATTGGGTCGTATTTGACCATCGCGAGCTGGTAGTCAACTCCAGCAGCAGCAGCCTCAAGGCTATGTCTGTTGTACTTGAAGCGTGCAATGAAGAGATTGCGAAGGATCATGGCGGTATTCCTGGCGTAGAAAAGATTGAACATGCGCTCCAGTCGGGTAAGTCATACATCCTGATTTATGGCCGCAAGGTTGAACTTGCAGAATATCTAGAGCGTGCTGCCGAACGTGTTATCCCATCCGTTTTCACTGAGATTAAGCAAGGACTTCGATTCCTGAAGGGCCGTGCTATCGACTGTGTGATCCTCGGCGGCGGGGGAGCCTCATTGTATGAGCCATTTGCCAGAAAAGAATTTCCCGATGCATTGGTAGTCAAGCCCGTGAACAGCGTAAAAAGCAATGCCGAAGGTTTCTGGCATATCGCACGCTCTTAATTTAACGGGTGCGCAAGGACGCGCTAAGGAGGGAATGTGGATAAAACGATGAGACTACAATGTCGAGTCACGCCAGCGACACAAGAATTGCACGCGCATCTTGAAACTATTGACCCCGATTATCGGGGTAAAAGACTTGTTGCAATGGCAGCGCTATATCTAAGCATGATTAGTGCGACCGAAGATGCTAAAAGCAAGCAAGCAGATACTCAGCAAGATAATATTGTTGCTGATGACAAAAAGGAACAGGTCAGTAATGAGCCAGCCTCTCGTCCAGTTGCCAGCTGGATAAGGGGGGCAAATGTTTAATATCCGTATCAGTTCTTTTATTGCAGTATCTGCATGCATTGCCATAGGTACTTCAGTGAGCGCTAAAGCTAATGGCTTTTCATTAAAAGGAACGATGTGGGAGCGAGCGTCAATGGCCTCCGCATGCAAGCCGGACCCTCTGCTTCTATATTCACTAGCTCTAAAGGAATCTAAAACATCTGCCGGAAAAGGGATGATTGCACCACACCCGTTTGCGCTTCGCAATGAACCTAGTGGCGCTCTGTACCCTAATACCTACATGGATGCCAAGGCTGTACTCGGCAAATATATTGCCGAAGACATCCTCACCGACATAGGGATTATGCAAATAAACTATCGTTGGAACGGCAATAGAGTAGCGCGCCCGGAGTTTCTTCTTGACCCCGAGGTGAACATCCGCGTTGGTGCTCAGATACTTTGCGAGTCGATTGCTCAATATCCTGTCGATATGCAACTTGCTATTGGTGGGTACCATACACGAAACCCAAAGCGTGAACTTGACGCACGCGAGTATGCGAGTAATGTGCTCAGCATTTGGCGTTCACTACAGCGTTTAAAGTAAGGGCAGGGACATGCGAGTTAAGATCAACGCATCGATGATACAAATGGGCCTGCGCTGGCTGACATCTGGCTTGCGGGATTTCAATGTCATTCTCGCCGAGCAGCGCTTGACTCAAAGCGATATGGTTTGGCTTTCGTCTTTGAGCGCGAACCAGCGTCAGTTGAACGCTGTAGATGCCCTTCCCGTTTCTCTCTACCGTGTTCACTACAACACCCTGAAAGTCGGCAGGGGCTACCTGGACGATGAGGAGTTCAGGGAGATTGGCAACAAGATGGTCATGTTCATGGAGTTTTGTCATTTCTCCCGCGTCAACGAAACAAGCCCTATTCTGGCTGTAGGCCTCGACGATGTTGGGTATCGGGTGTTCGAGGCAGGATCTTTCGACTCTCGCATGATGCTGGTGAGCCGCGGCGGGTTCTCGATTGGCACCAGGTGCAACCTCAGGAAGCTGAGGATGAACTTATCATCGCCAGATGATCAACTGAGAGACGTGACCACCGTATTGCTTGGCGACCTTCGGTACTTCCTGAAGCCTGGCGTAAGTGGCATAGGCCGGGTTAAAGACTATCCGTCTACGATGCCCCTCGATGTGGTTGCGACCGAGTTGCTTCAGCAGAAGCTACAGCCGAAGCTGGTCGCGCAATGGACAGGATTGAATGCAGACGAGGTAGTTCGGATGAAGCGCTCCTTGCTACGGGATACCCCCCTTGTCCAGTCCCAAAGCGGGCGCATACAGGCACCGAATAAGACACTGGCTGAAAGCCCTCTTCACAGCCTGCTCTACCTCACTGTGTACAGGCTGCTCGCCGACAATCCTCTTCGGCGGACGAATGCTCGCGCGGTGGTTGCGGCTCATCGTGAGTATGTGGAGCTGTGTAAAGCGGTTGGCGTCGAGGCCAGCGATATGATCTCCCCTTCCAATGGCTACCAGCTCAGCAACGCAATGAAGACCGGAGACATCACTCTCACCCCATGCAGCAAGTGCAAGGAGATCAATGCTCGTTACGCGCTCAAGCCCGGCCGATGCATCTGGTGCAACCACTGAACATCCTCTGCCAGGCCCGTAGCCAGGCGGCATGCCAAGCGGACGACTTGGGTTATGGGTGAGATGCTGTAGGGTCGGAAGCATGCAAAGGCGAAAAGTGACCTTTAGGCTTTACCCCAATGTCAGCCAGCAAGAACGGCTGGACGGCTGGGTGCGCCTGCACGCCGAACTGTACAACGCTGCGCTTCAGGAGCGCATCGAGGCGTACCGCAAAGCTGGTATCAGTATCAGCTACTACGACCAACAGAACACGTTACCCGTCATAAAACAGTTTCGGCCGGAGCTGGTCGAGCTGGGTAGTCATGCCCTGCAAGAGACCCTGCGCCGACTGGATCGAGCCTTTCAGGCGTTCTTTCGCCGGGTCAAAGCTGGCCAGTCACCGGGATTTCCCCGCTTCAAATCCAGCGCCCGCTACTCGGGCTTCTCCTACCCCGATCCAGCCGGCTGGAAGCTCCAGCAGCTCGGCCAGCGCGGCGGCACGTTGCGGCTGGGCAGCGGCAAGGGCGCGATGATGATTCGTCTGCGGGGCCGCCACCGTTTCGCCGATTTCACGCCGAATGACCTGACCCTCAGCCGCCGCCGCAATCACGCCACCGGCCAAGATCAGTGGTATGCCTCGATCACCCTACGGGTGCCCGAGTCCGCCTGTCGGCGTGAGCGAACAGGCGACGATGCAATTGGTATCGACCTGGGCGTCAGTCACTGGGCCAACTTTGATGATGGCAGCCAGATCGAAAACCCCCGCTGGCTGCGCGAGGCGCTGCCCCAGTTGGCCAACCTGCAACGACAACGCGCCAGAAGGAAGCGGGGTTCGCACCGCTATCGGCTGCTAAGCCAGGAAATCATCCGTCTGCACCAGCGCATTGCAGATGGACGGCGCGACTTCCTGCATAAACAAACGACTTCCCTGGTGCAGCGCTGCGCCCTGATCGCCACGGAAGAACTGCAACCCCAGAACATGAGCCGCAGCGCTAAGGGCACGGTTGAGAAACCGGGCCGTCGCGTGCGGCAAAAGGCTGGACTGAACCGGGAAATTCTCTCGGCCGGCTTCAGCATGGCGCATCAGATGCTCACCTACAAAGCGCACGAAGCTGGTTCCGTTTTGCATCTGTCCGATACGCGCCGATTAAAACCCTCGCAGCGCTGTTCAGCCTGCTGGGCCATCGTGCCCAAACTGCTCAGTGAGCGCATGCACCGCTGTGCCTGTGGCTGCGTGCTGCCGAGGGATCAGAACAGCGCCAGGGTCGTACTGCTCGACGCCTGGATACTGCAAGACACGCCTGGGACGGGCGTGACGGCGAGACTCAAGCCGCTGTCCGCGCAAGCGGTCAAGCCCAAGTCAACGACCCGCGAAATTCCGACGACAACCGCACATGCGGTTTAGTGGCGGAAGAGTTCATTGGTGAACGAGATGCGAAACGACAAAGTTGAGTGCCAGTGCTGCAAGAAAATGATGGTCCCGAAGGTGGTCACTAGCGCCCCCTTCTACATCAGCGGCGTCCCCGTTGGTGGCCGGGACCCGGAGTCTTCGGTTTGTCCGTTTTGCCTGTCGCCCAAGTGGATGCTGACTGAGCAGCAGGTTCTCACTGGAGCAAAAGCGAATGCTGAGTTTTTTGGCATCATGGTGTTGCTTCTGATCAACATCGTCGTGTTCGCCCGCTTGGGTGCCGAGGCGTTGGGCGTGAGCCTTGGCCTGTCTGTTTTGATGTTCCTGTTGCGGGAGCGAATTGCCATCGCGGTGAAGGGTTGGCTGGCCGAACTCTTCAAGGGATGAATTGGGCAGTCGATAGAGAGAAAGGTTTCGTTGTGCGCCAGGCTCGCCCGCAGTCGCGAAGGTGAGGTGTCTACCCATCCAGGGAGAGGCCTGCCCTAGCCAGTTCCTGCCATTACGTAGATTCGCTTGGGTTTACAGCGCGCTGTGAGATTCTTAGGGTAAGAACTTTCGAGGGGTGAACGAGATGCGAAACGACAAGGCTGAGTGCCAATGCTGCAAGAAAATGATGGTTCCACGTGTGGTTATGGAGCGATCGATTTATGTCGATGGTGTGCAGGTCGGGGGTGAGAAGCCTCTCAAAAGCATCTGCCCCTTCTGTTTGAGCGAGGAGTGGAATGGGATGCCTCGGAAAAGCGGGCTTGCTCGCTTGCGTCGTGATGCCATTCTTGGGCTTCGAGCGATTTCTTTGGAGCTGACTATCATTGGTGGAATCGCCCTCTTTTTCGCTGTCATGGCGATCTACCGATTTGTCTTTGTCGGCTTCAACTAAAAAGGGGCTATAAAGCCCCTTTTTTACTCATTCGATTGACGGTCTCCTCGGTCCGCTGGCCTGTTTGGGTTGTTCAGCATTTTCAATTGCCGCAGGTCTAAAGTTTTTGGGCAGGGGATTGTGACGATTGCCCGCAGCGACAGTTTCCACAACCGGCCGGTCAGCAGATGTTCCATCACTTCCTGCTGCCTGGTACGTCAATGAAGCATGGACGCCCTTCGCATAGTCTTCATCCCCGCCAGACGCGATCATGGCTTCCGAGTAGGTGTGGTAGGAGGACCACTGATAAATATCAGAGTCCGTTGGCATGCCTGCCCGGCTAGCTGCTCGAAGTGCGGCTTGGCTATCTGTCAGCCCCAGTTGCTGCCCTTCAGAAACGTCATTGCTGAATTGTGTGTTCTCGTTGCCAGCCAGGAAGTTCGTAAGCGTTTTGCCGCCCGACTGGATGCTCTGAACCGCCGATGCGGCCTTGATCATCAAGCCCTTATCATCGTAGTTCTTACCGAAGGTCGATAGTTGCTGCGCGGCCTCTGAATCTGCCGCCCCTCTAACATCCTCACTGTTGCGAGCATGCGCGAGTTGTGGGGCTAGGCTGTTCTCCGCATGACGGTTTCCGACAAGCTCAGCACCTTGGTCTTCAGCCGCTTCCTTAGCAGAAATGTTCATGTCCTGAGCACCTGCATATGCGTCACTGTTACCCTGCCATCTTGAATTGAACTCGCCTTGCAAACCTGAGTTCCCGGCCGTTGCTGCGCCGGCTTTGTCTGCTATGTTTGCAAACTCTCCCGCATTACCCTGAGCTACGTTGAAGTCGAATGGATTGAATTGGCTCATGACCAATTCGCCGAGCCTGCCTTGCTGGTTAATCGCCCGGATTGCCGCCATCGCCCTCTGCTCGTCCGTATTCGACGACATATCTTTGATGCTTTGGCTATTAAATGCTTCAGCGAAGAGCTTTTTCCCTTCATCAGTTGCACCAGCCATGCGCTGAAGTTCTAAGCCAGACTCTGCTCGAGATACCCCGCCTCTCGATAGCGACTTGATCGCTGCATCGCGAAGATTGAGGCCTTGACTTGCCCTGATGGTGTCTTGCTGAGAAGCCGCTTGGCTGTACGTATTCTGTGCCTGTAGAGCTTCAGTGCGGCTTTGATTTATCTGATCAGTGTTGCTAACACTACTTTGGGCCATCGACGAGTCACGGAAGGCATCACCGGTGGCAAATGTCAGGTCACGGGTGTTAGCGCTCTCCACGGAAGAACTTAACTGCGAGAGAGATTTTTCGGCAGTTCGACGCTCTGTGCCGCTCATTTCGGAAAGCGACTTGCCATCACTGGTTTTGAGGTTGGCCATGATGCCTTTCAGGCCGGCTTGCCCACCAAGCGCTGAGGCTGCGGTTGCCATGTTTATCGACGACTCAGAGAAACCACTGCTTCGAAGATTCTCAACTGCCTGGTTATAGGAAGAGCTTTGCTTGAGAGCATCGCTAGCTTTGATGCTTTCGCCCATTTGCGTCATCGCTTCGCGCCCCGTACTCGTCGAGGCTAGTTGCTGGCCTGCCGCTGAGAGGTTGCTCTGGTACTGGCTCGTGGCCGTTTGCGAGGCGGTTTGGGCGCTCTGAAGGACTGCACTCGCAGCTTGGTCGCCGGTTATCGTCTCAGCAAGCTGCGGCGATCCCGTTCTGCTCACCCCGGAGCTTACCTGGTCGGAAGTAAACGAGGCATTTTGACTGAGAACAGGTGCGCTATCCTGGGCCCGAGGATTCACGTCTTCGGACTTGAATTTGTCGCCTGCCGTCATTTGGCTCATGACGCTGTTGGCAACCATGGCAGAGCCGGAAACGATGAACAGTGCCAATGGAGGCACGGACGCCGCAAGCAGACCGCCAATACCCAGTGCCTTGCCGATGGCTTTGTCTATGTCCATGAGTTGGAGCATTGCGAAACCAGAACCTGTGGGGTCGTAGCCGTTGAATACGGCTTCCATCTGGGAGCCTGCATACCAGAGGGTAAAAGCATTCACGATACTCAACAGCGGCATCCACAAACCCACCGCCAGCGGCAACACGAGATACTTGCCGAGGATAGAAAGGCCAGGCCCACCCAGGAGCAAAGCAAAGGCCATGAACGGCGTCATCGCATAGAGCATGCCCTCGAAGAAGGCGATCATCGGTCTCATGTAGTGTTTGAAGCTGTCGCCCTTCCCCGCCCATTGAATTTCTTGCTGGTTGAGCGATTCGCGAAGAGCCATTGCGGCTCTTTGCTCTTGCCAATGGTTCATGGCATCGACACGGGAATCGTTGAAAATCGGCGCAATTAGCGAAGTCAAAACGTAGTCCTGAGCCGACTTGCTACTCAGTGCGAGGCTCTGAATAGCTTGGTCAGTAGCGGCTTGAACCTGGATACCGCTGGTCATGCGGTTGGTCTTGGCCTCTTCGCTGAACCCTTTCTGGAGAATGTCCTCTAGCACGTCTGTATAGACGTTCTGCAAATGGGCGTTGAGAAACGACCGCGCCTCTGCACAGCTTTTCATGGTGCCGGCGGTACCGTCATAGACGTAGATGAACATCGATGAGTTCTGGTTTGACAGCACCTCCGCCCAGCCAGGCGATCGGTACAGGTCGGTCAAGGTCTTATCCGTTCTCAGCGCCACGGGGTTCAGTGAACAGAATGTCATGTACTCGTTCACCGATCGGGGCAGATCCCACCCGTCCGCTTTTCGGTAGTTTTGGAAGCCGTCCAGTGCCATCGGGTTCCGAAGAGCGTCGCGCACTTTCGACAATGTGCTCAGACTCGAGAACAGCCCGTAGTCGGTCATGCTTGGAGTAGAAAATGCCTGCTCCGCGGTTTTTGTAATGCCGTAGGCCACCGTTGAGATGACTGAGCCGACAAAGGCAGGGCCAAGAGGCACGTTGTCCACCACCCGCACCTGCGACGACACCGTATCCTCGATAACAGTGGTGGCTGTAGGGCCGTAGAACATCATGTAAAGGACGAGCACAAGGCCCGCCTTTCCGAAGGTAATGGCCTGGTTATTGAAAACAGCTTGGAACGCCAACAGAAATAAGCCTATCAGCGCGCCAATACGGGCAAGGTCTTCTGCGTCACCGCTGCCTGTGATCATTGCGCAGGCATTGAGCATGATCTCAAGGAACTCGGCGCTGCCTGTCGTGTAGATAGTGAAGTCCATGGATATCTCCGTTACGCGCCTGCGTTATCGTTGATGGTTCCCTGTGGCAGGGTTCCATTATCAAACACAGGGGCCATCTGGAGCATTTTCTCGGCTTGGCCATCGGCATCTTTGCCTTGCATTGCTTCCTCGATGTACGAGCGGTATTCATCCATGAGCTCACCCTTGGTAGCCCGCAGGTCCTCAATCACCTTCCCTGCATCCGCCATATTCAGGCTGGTCAGGCCTTTCTCTGTATGCCCAAGCAGCTGATAAATCAGGCTCATCGAAGCATCAGCAGCAATTTTCTTGGCGAACTGGTTCAGATAGTCATAACCGGATTGAGCCCCTGCCTTCTGGGTGATCTTCATCAAATTCACCCCTACTCGGCTTGATGCGAGGTATGCAATCCGGTTTCCGTCAGCAGCGGTTGCAGTGCCGTTCGCAAAACGCTCAAGGATTCCGTTGTTTTGAAGATCCTCTAGGATTCGAGTCTCGAGGCCCTTGAAGCTGGTGAGAGTTCGGATGTTCGGGTCTGAGCAGTCCGGGTCATCCTGGTCGCACTGGTAGACCTTGACATCAAGGTTGGCCGAGCCCTCAACAAGAATCTTCAGACCTTCGCCGGTGATCAGCTTCGGCATGGGATGCGCAGCGAAGTTTTTCCCCCCGCTGGCGTCGTTGGTGAGCGACACGTTGTAGCTGCCGACCATCGACATGATGAATTCCGCGTTTTCGTCGCTGCCGAATAGGATCTGCGACTGGAGGCCAGACTTCATCATGGCGCACCACAGAACATTCCCTGTGTTCTCACATTGAACGGCCTTACCAGAGGCAGCAATCCGGTTGGCTGGTGAGTCTTCTTTGGTGGATTTCGCGGTAAAGAAGTCAGATGAGACGTTCGACCCGAAGGCCGTCATCGCGGATTTGAAGTCGGTGCTTTCTTCGTATGCCTTTTTGGCATTCGTAACCAACCCACTCGCCAGCTGGCAGCTGTTGGAAAACATTTGATTGAGCGCCTGGATCTTGTTGGCCAGGTTGCGGATCACACCACCTGTCTGAGCGTCCATCGCATCGAGGGCCAACTCAAAGGCAAAGCCCGAAACAATGCCAGCCGCGTTCGACGCCACATTCCTCATGAGCGCTACAAACTCTTCGCCGTTGATAAAGGAGAACGAGCCGCTGTAAAGGTTGATCCCCCCGCATCCACCCTTTGCGCTTGGCGGGGTAATGCTGATGAGGTTGGCGGTGGATATCCGATTCCGAAGGACAACGGACCCGCCGGTAATAACGCCGCGTGTGGCTGTTTTATATGCCCCTGGACTGGTGACGTTGATCATGCCGCTGAACATTTCATTGACCTGCTGTTGAATGTTCGCGTGAGCCCCGAAGGGCACCATCAGCGCTACAGCAAGGGCGATCGGTTTGATTTTCACTGGGCACCTCCGTTGTCTTTTTGAAAGGCACGACGAGCTTCATCGCGCATCCGATTCACGAATTCGTTAGGGTTTTTGGTTGCATCGGGCGGGGCGTCAGCCAATTTTGTGGCGTCGATCAAACCCATGGTGTTAAGGCGGGATGTGGCGTTGTATTCCTGATCGGAAATAAGCCCCGCTTCATTCGCCGCCATTAGAATCCGAGTGGTTGCCGTCTCCATTGAAACGGTGCTGAAGCTGACGATCTTCACGTCATTCGGAGGGATGACCAGGGCCAGCGCCGGCGAGGTGATGATGCCAAGCTGCTCTGCGAGCCCAGTGTCGTACTGCGTGTTTGGGTATTTGCCGCCAGGAAGGGGTGCCCCATCCATAGAGACGGGCATGACAGTAAACCCGTACCTGAACTCGAGTGCAGAGACCGCTGCCAGGGCCTGTTCGCAAAGAATGCAGTCGTTACCGTTGTAGAAGAACATCAGCGCAGAGCTGCCAGCGATGAGCTTCAGCAGGGTTTCTTTCTGCTTGCCGGCCGCCGTCGCTAGAGCGTCGGAGGCGGCGTTGGAGGCGGGATAACGCATATCCTCGTCGAGGAAGGGGTCATTACGGATTACCTCGACGGAGTGACGCGAGAATCGCTCGGCCTTGTCGAGCATGATTCGCTGAGCCCAGAAGTACGCACTCACATTCTCCTTCGTGGGGTTATCCATGGCTGCATCACGCAGCTTCGGAAGCATTTCCCGAATCCACGCCACGCTGCCAGTCGGTGGCAACTCGGGCGCGGGCGGCTCGGAGGCTTCCGTTTCGGCAGGTGGTGGGGCCGCTGGAACCGGCGCGGGCTCAGTTTTCTGGGGTTCCTGTTCAGGAGGCGGATCTTCGTACCAGAACCAGCCGCGTTCTTTGTCCTGATAGAACGAAGAACCAGCAACCTGGGGCGTTTTTGACTCGGCGGGCTTGGTCTCTCCCGCAAGAGAAATGCTGCTTATAGCGGCAGCAAGCAACAAGATGGGGAATTTTAGGGGCGTCATGAGTCCGTCTGGCCAAGATGGGGATGCTCGAATTGTGAGCGTTGGCCAACAGGAGGGGGCGCGTTTTCAGGCGCTTTTACGGTCGGAAAAAGAGAGGAGAGTCGAGAAGGCCAGAGGCCTATCGCTGTGCGCGATAGACCTCGTGGCCGAGGAAGCCGAGAGAACCACGTTCACGAAGAACATCATTCCAATCGACACCTTTGGAGCCGTCAGGGATGGGCATGTCCGGCAACATTATTTGCGCCTTGATCCCCATTTCCCACAGACGTTTTTTTAAAGCGAATGCCGCTTTCTGGCCGCCCTCCTTGCGGTCCTTGTCAGCCCAGATTCGGACTGCTTTGGTGCAGGCTGGTGGTACGAAGCTCTCCAAAAGGTAGGAATTCACCAAGGGCCATACGGGTATACCCATGGCTGTTTCCACCGACAGAGCTGTTTCCAATCCTTCACATACATCCAAGACTTCTCCTGGATGCGATGTTGGCACCGCACAACCGGGAAGCTTGCGGTTGCTGGGGATTGGAAACATTTTTTTCGGCTCAGCGAGATCAGCTTTCTCACCCTTCATTGTCAGATAGTGACGGTTGATGGTCACAGCCTGGCCTTCAGGATCGATAAGCGTACACACTATCCCTGGATGCTTAGAACGCTTGCCGGCTTTGTCCTTGTAGGTCAATTCCGGATGAAAGCGAACGTAGCGGCTCAGCTCTGGTCGGTCCCAAGCAAGAATGCCTCGGGAGCGAAGATAGAGCCTTGCTGGTTCCGCTGATGGGTCTGTGAGAGGAACGGTTCCCTTCCACAGGTTGCGCATAGCTTCACGCAGCCAATCGTCTGAAACCTCTGGTTTTGCTGGGGCTCGCTCCTTACGGATTACAACGCTTGGGATAAATCCATCAGCGGTGCGTCCATACGGGTCTTTGACCCGGAGCAATGCTCCAACCTCCTGTAAAGCATGGTGAAAGCTCCAGCGGTTGACCCACATCAGCAAGGCTATGCCATCAGCCTTGACCCCGCAGGTACGGCAGATCCCGCCGCTCGACGAGCCTGCCGTCTTACGGAAAATCTTAAAACCGTCTTCCCCACCATGCACCGGACATGGAACCCCACGCCCTGCTTTTTTGTGAGCCGGCACCAATGAAGATGCGAGGCTTGCGTATATGTCATGCCAGCGGCCATCAGCGGCTACCAGCACATCTTGCTTCTCTGGGGCGTAATTGCCTTCTGAGTCTTTGGACATGGGTACCTCCGTTTGGTTGAGATGCGCCCCGAAGGGCGCATTTGCTGGCTATTACACGATCTTGATTTCCCAGGAGTTGCGGTAGGTATCAACCCAGTCCTGTTCTTTCTTGCCGTTGACATCGACCTCTTTGAGCACTTTCACGGGGGTTTTCCCGAGGAAGGTCAGCGAGATAACGTCACCTTGTTGCGCGCCGGACTGGCGGAGCTGAGCGCTAAGCTCAATCCCCCAAACCAGGTGCTCACCGATCCGAAGAAAGAACGAGTTTCCGTTCTTCTTGCGGAACCGATACGGCGCAAATCCAGACCCGCGGTATTCACCGGTCACGGACTTGCCAGCCACACCCTGAAAGTTGATCTCAGTAGCACGCGCGCCATGGTCATCACCGCCTTCGGCGGATTCGACTGCTGACGCTTTTTCTTGGCGCTCGGGTTGTGAATCGCGAGGGATGAACTCTCCCTTGATCTCGTCCGGCTGTTGATTCTCGATCGGTGCAACCTGTTTGCGATCTTGCGGCCGATACAGCTTGTTGATCACAACAGTTTCGAGAGGCTGCGTCGTTTCCTGATGCTCCGGCTCGGGCAGCTTGTGCGCGAGGCGGTCAGAGACAATGCAAAGGCCTTGTTGCAGTCGGAGGTAGCTAGGAACATCGAAGTCAACACGGATCATTGCTCTTCTCCCTGGCGACGCAGGTAGGAGGGAATGTAGTAGTTGTCATAATCGATGCTGTCACACCAACTGGCGTTGGCTGCGACTTGAGAGGTCTTAGTTGCCTGAGGGTACGAGGCCTTCAGGCAGCTGCGCAGATACCGAGAAACACCCAGCAGGATCTGCTCAGCGTTCAGAAGTACCACAGCGAGGAACACACAGAATGCGAAGGGCAAAATCTGCTCTGCAAACTGCGGTGCGTATACAGCTCCCAACATCGCAACGAGGAAGCCAAACGCGGTCAGCACTTTAACTTTGAGGGTTGTAGATGCCATTTTTCAGTTCTCCATTTTTTAAGAACGGAGAACGCCCTAACGGGAGTTCCCCGTCAGGGTTTTTTTGACACAAAAAAAGGAAGCCCTATGGCTTCCTTTTTTGATCGGCACTACGCGAACGCAGGCTTGGTTTTTTAGCTGATAAGCTCAGCTTGGCTTTCTCCCAGACGCATACACGTCTTGGGTACCAGTGGCAGCAGCATGCTGTCACTTAGGGTCAATGGCCTCCAGGAGGCAAATTCTTAATCGACCTTGGCCGATGAGTGCCGCAATTCTCGCCGCCATTTCACTCTGTCGTCAACCAGAAAAACGCACCTCAAATTCCGACGCTATTCGTGCGTGAAATCGAAATCCAGAGGCTCCGCAAGCTGGTGCAATAGGCTGGCCACCAACATCCGGAGAAACCGCTAATGGCGACCGCTCAACCACAACCTACGAAATACCAATACTCCAAGCCATCCCTCAAAGGAAAAATGGTACTGAACACGGAGCAGGCCAAGTTCTTCGCCGGCAACCGTTTCGATAGCCTCATGACGGCCCTTTTTATCATCGACGTTACGTCCCGCAAGCTGGCGAAAAACCTCAAGACCTTTGATCACAAAGCGGTGGTTGATGCGGTCTCGAAGAAAATCGAGCGCATGGAAGTAGCCGTGCGTGACGAGTCTGAGCGGATGGACACGCTTTTGAAGAGCTTGGGAATCAAAGAGCTTGCAGGGTACAGCTCCCCACTGACTCGTGAATTCGAAATCACCAGCCCAGAAATCAAGCGGATGAGCAGCCTGCTTCAGGCATTTGACCATCTGATTATCCAGGTCGATACCGCCTGGCTGCATGAGAAAATCGATAGCTCGGAAGCTGAGGAATTTCGTGCAAACAAGAGCAACCAAATGGCCCGGCTGATCCGCTCACTCGTTGGCCTCGGTCAGAGCGCGCGAGCAAAGGCATACGCCAGCAAGGTTGCAGAGCTCCAGGAAGATATTGAGAAGGCTGAAGCCAAAGTGAGCGCTGAGAAGGAGGAGCGCGAGGCTGCGGGTCACATTGAGCCTGATGGCAATGCCGACGCTCTCGACTCGCTTCCTGAAGAAGCCGTTGCTTGATCGCGCCAGTAATGAAAACGCCCCGCATTGCGGGGCGTTTTACTTAGGAGAGTCATTATGCTTGATGATCTTACGTCAACACCGGCAAGAACCAGTAGAAGACGCATACAAGCGACGGATCAGCCTCCTCCCCGCGAAGCCATCCCACTGTGGGCAGAAGAGCTGGCCACCCACGAATCGCTTGAAGCGCCACCAGAGGCAGTATTTTGGGATACGGTCGCAATCATCTCTGTCACTGCTGCTGTTCTTGTTGGGGTGGCGATAGGTGTTCCTCTCGGGGTCTATCTTCATGGCACGTTGTAGATCCATCCTCGCCTCGGCGCTTCAGCTTTTCGACATGCCGTCTTGCAGCCCAATACCCTCCCTTGATTCTGCGCTCGCTCAGCGCCCGGCAAATTGACACCACATGGCCCCGAGTAAAAACCGGGGCTTTGTAGGACTGGATTTTACGAATCACGCCCCAAATGCTGTAGACCCGCTCAGGCATTCCATAAGTGAAGCTGGCCTGCCCTGCCATCACTGCGTAGCTGTGGATTTTCTGAGAGTGGACTCCGGTGACCTTCTGAACTGCCTTCACGTGTGCATAGTTCTGCATCAGCGGGTTTTGCACGCGATATTTCCTTCGGCCGACGATCTGCAACCAGCTCTCGGGGGCTTCTGGGTAGGTAATGATCTTTCCCTTGAAACACTTCGTTTCCAGGACAAAGATCCCGTAGCGCGACACGATAATGTGGTCAACCTGTGTCGACTCTCCCCTTGTCTTGCCGCGATAGATCGCGTTGGCGAACACTTTGTATTCGCCACTGAGGCATAGGCGGAGCATGAAGTTCACCTTGTACTCACCCCACCACCCTCGGTAGGCCGGGAATTCAAGTAGACGAACGTGGGCGATGCCCGCGAGAATCCCCAGAATAAAAACCGGGGGTAGGTACAGCATTAGAAAGTCATTCATACCATCGCAAATCCGCCCTTACGGGCGGATTCTCCATTAGAGCTTCGAGCAGCAATCTGTCCATCGCCAGAACATGTACATGGCATCGTTCCCTGTACCTGGAACATGCCGACTAGGCCCACCCTCCCAAGTCTGCGGCGGTTCTCCGAGCCACATTGCTCTGCTGTTCTGCGACTTTGGCCAAAACTGGGTCACTTTGTACTGGCTTTTCGGAATCGTCGGGTAGATACCCGCCTTGCACACGTTTTCATCGCCCATAGTGCGACGAGCGAGGCCCCTGCGGTGTTGCTGAGCGATCACTCGCGCAGCCAGCAATGCTGTCGTCCGGTTTGCATCTTGCGCCACTGTTACGCCGGCAAACGGATAGATGCTCCCCCACGTCCCGGTACACCACCAAAGCGACTCCAGAGGCTCCTTCCGGGCGGTTACCAGGGCGGATTCGGCAGCACAGGCCGCAATGGCAATTGGATTTGCTACGGCCGCGGACTCAGGGTGCTGGAAGAAAGCCAACGTGCCGTTGTTCCAAGTCGGGTCGATCTCAGTGAAAGAGATGATATCGAGGTCGAGATAACCGTCCGGGTTGCATTTGGTAGGCGTGTAGAGATCGAGGATCTGAAGTAGCGGGAATGCATACAGATGGGCGTGGTAGAACGAACCGGCAGCCTGACCTGTCTGGGTGCTGTTGTCCTGCCGAAGCCGGCCATAGCTGCGCTTGTTGCCAAGCGGCAGCGTTACACCACCTAGGGTTGGCGAGCAGCCGGGCTTACGGACAGTTTCAACCATCCGTGCTGGCTCCCACATTGCCGTGATGATTCCGGGCTTGTAGATCGAGGACGAGCCTTGCTGGCAGATGCAGAAGACCATTTTTGTAGCCTTCGCGGGGGCTGTGCCGGGGGTTATTTGCACACCAGAAACACGAATTGGGAAAAGGCACGCCCAGCAGATGTCGGTGAACAGCTTCGGACCAAAAAGGCCAGAGTCCTCACACATCACCTCTCCGGAAGAGGACGCCTCAGCCGCTACCCCTGGCAGGGAAAACATGCCTGCAATCACCAGAATTGCGGCGGTTATTACCTTATTGATGCTCATGATTGGCCTCCTCGAAGGCTGTTTGAGCAACCTCGCGGACGATAAAGTTTTTGGTGTCGGCTGTTACGACAGATGGGGCTCGAAGGATTTGGAAGCGCTCCGCCATGTCAGGCGGCAGCAGGTACAAGGGCGCATCCAGGCTGTCTTGAACGCTGTTGAACAGATCCCAACCAGAGGCAGTGGGAATCTGAGTCGCCATCACCGTGACGGTCAGATTTGCCCCATGGTCTGCATATTCACGCCTGGCCAGGGCAACCTGCCAAGGCTGCGTCGGATCAATCACGACCAGTTTCTGGTCAAACGGCATCATGTCGAGTGGATTGATCCTCCCCGCCTTCTGAACAACCCTTCCTTGGCTGTCGAGGATGTCATTAGGAACGATGACAGATGCGTCGACGAGACGTGTCGCACTCTCCGTTACCGGCGGCAATGGGTGCCCTTTGTGGTTATCCCAAAATCGAGCGATCGCTCGCTTCTTCATGGCGTCGGTGTCCAGCTCTGCGATGCGCTGTTTCGCAACCTCCATGAGGTCTGGCTCGATGATTTCCTGTGTAGTGCCAATAGTGCCTAGATCCCCACGCTTACCATCCTTAACGGCCCCCTCGATATAGCTGACAGAGGACGAACCAGCAGCTTTAGCGATCAATGCATCATTCGGTGCTTCGAGAGCGACGGTGGGGACGGCTGAAACGCTATGACGCTGGAATGCGAGAGGATCGAGCAGAACACTCACAGTGCTTTGCGTCTCTTGCGTGAGGAGGTGCATTTTGGTCACAGCATCGCTCATCGACATACCATCAGGGATGCCTCGAAAAACGATGCCAACACCAGGCAGTCCGTCAAAGGACAGCAGTATGTCTTTGAGGGCAGTGGCTCCCATCGACCACGACACGAATATTAGAGTGCGGTTTCCATCGCCCAGGGGATGTTTTTTCTCGCGATCTGAGCCATCTGCGCTGGCGAGTGCTGACTCGTTCTGCAGGGACTCCTCATCACTGCCTTGAGCGATCGCCTTTTCGGCCATCTCACCCACCCAACTCATGTCATCGCGGCCGCTTACTTCATCGCGTGCCGCTTTCGCATTTCGGCTGATTTCCCTGACCTGCTCGAGGAGCGCCGGATCGAATTCATTGATGTCGTACTTGCGAATGCCAAGGTCATCGCCGGCGATGGCCATCGTGCAGCCGAAGGCCAGCCCAATGCACATGGCTAGTTGCTTTTTCACCATATTGGATACGCCTTCCCGATGATTTGGTCCGTCGACGCTGAGCCCCAGTAGCGGGAGTCGAAAGAATCTGGCGTGCGGCCGAAGAACCAGTAACGGCCCTCGCCTATTTCCCCTTCCCGAACGTATTTCTGGGGATCAATCCCGTGCTGGTTGGCTACCTGAAGCCCTTTGCCCACGGACACGCCATTGATGGTTGTCTCATCAAGCGTGACCTTGGCGCGATCGCCAGGCATCCCCTCGAGCACCTTCACGATGATCGTGCCGTCAGCAAAAATCGGACTCAGACCTTTGGAGTGAAAGGCATAGATTTCCCCTCGCACCAGGTCATCCTGCTTTTTATCGATGATCCATAGCCTGTAAGGGGGCAGGCATAGGGAGTCCTGGCTAGCGATAGCGATCGAATAACGGGATGCCAGCAGCACAACGCTGCCGGCAACCACTGCGGAAAAGAGTAGGCCTTTGCCGAGAAAGGCTGCCGAGAGTCGCTTTGGAGCTCGATCTCGCTCAACCTTCGCCATTGCCCTTCGCACCTTGGCCTCAATGCTGAAGGGGTTCGACAACGCCATTACGCGACTTCCGCCGGATTAGAGCTGTACTCGACACCTCGGTCACGGAGCACGCGCAGAATTGCCTCATCCTGCGGAACGCCAGTGAGCGTGTAATTTCGGATCGCCTGCACATCTTCAGGTGCGGTCGAGTAGAGGAGGATCGAATATGGGTCCACCGTGAGGCGCACGATACCGGCCCCGCGGGGGGTGAGCATGAAGATCTCGGAGTAATGCCCCTTGTACGACTTAACAGTCTTCAGGATTCGATAGCCACCCTCTCCCAGCGGCAGACGCTTGTTTTCCTGGATAGCATCAATAGCTTCGGCCTTTTGACCGAGTAGGAGGGTGAACGCGGAGTTTTCAGCAATGGCCTGTCCGACTTTGTTCTGATAGAGGTCGTTGACCCCCTGGGTAATGACGATGGCACTACCCCCATATTTCCGGAATCGCCGGTAACCGTGCTCAATGAATTCACCAACGTTGCCCTGGGAGAGCAGCGACCAGGCTTCATCGATGATCACAATTTTCGGGCGGTCACGCTCACCGAGGTACATGTCCTGCTGGATTTGGTAGATCAGCTGAAGGAGCACCACTTGCTGAAGGTGTTGGCGGCCCTTCAGTTCCTCAAGCTCGAGTACGGTGAAGGGATTCTTGAAGTTGAGATTGTTCTTCCCGTTAAAGAAACGGCCGTACTGCCCCTTCGAGGTGAATGCGAAGAGCTGATGGCCAATGTCTTGAATACGCGGATCTGGGTCGCCAAGTAGAGAATCGGCGATGTTGTCGACGATCATCGTCTTGCCCAGCTCTTCCCAGCATTGTGTGAGGTGCCTTTTTAGCCCGGCAGTTTGGAAGTCGATCAGGGGCACGGTTGGGGCAGCCATGGCAGAGAGCAGCCCAACCAGGACATCCTCCTCCTCGCTGTAGTCCTCAATCAGCTCGAAGGGGTTGAGACAGAGATTCGACTCCTGGTCAAAGCGTGCAAAGTCGCCCTTGTACGCCTCAGATAGCTTTAGGTAGGACAGGCCCACGTCGATGACCCACACCTTCGCTCCAATGCTCAGATACGACGTGATGAGATAGTTGGTCGCAAACGACTTACCGGAGCCCGACTGGGCCGCGATCATCGCGTTGTAATTGGTGTCGGAGTCAAAGAGGTTGAAGCTAACCGGCTGACCGTTTCGGGAAATGAACGGGGCCACCTGGGTTCCAGTGCCCTTCCAATCGCCATAAATCGGCAGCAAAGGTAATGCCTGGGTGAGGCTCAATGTCTTGAACCGGAACAGCTCCCTCATCGCATCCGGGTCGGCACACATAGGCAGGGAGTTCACGAACACGGGCAGCACACAGAACTTGTCCTCCATGAGGCTGAAGCCCTGCGTGGCAAAATGGCTCTTCGCATTCGACGCTGCCTGAATGAGGTCTTCCCGGTTCCGGCCGAATACCACGAGGGTCATTGTCGCCTGTACGTTGGGAAGCCCTTTGTCGAGATCTTCAAACAGCGTGTCATAGGCTTCCTTCGTCTTCCGTAGAACGGGTACGAAATGCACCATCGGGCCGAAGCTCTGGTTGATGGCCCATTGGCGGCGCTTCGACAGCTTGTCCTTTGTTTCCAGCTGGGGAGGGAAATACAGGGTCATGTTGATGATGCAGTTACCCCGGATTCCGCCGCGCTGGGACAGAATGTCAGCGAGGTACTGAGAGGCATCGCCCTGCCACATGACATCAGGGAAGCGCTTGGCCGACAGCGTTTTTACAAAGCAGTCATCTCCGATCTGAAGGTGGTCTTTCTTCACGTCGAGGCTGCGGTTGTAGTCGAGGATCTGCTCATTCAGGGGCTTGTCTGTGTCCGCCTTCATGTCCGGATCTTCGCGCCACGATGCCGATGGCCCTTGGTTCAGGATGGAGGAGAAAATTTCACGGTAGGAATCGTTGGTGAGCGGCACGGCTGCCAGGTTGCAGCTGTCCAGCGAGGTTCGCAGTCCGTCGAAAAGCTCCTTCGCCGCGTTCGCTTCTGTCTGGGTAGGCAACGCATTGGCGATCGGAATTGTTACGGATACGACCAGGCTCTGTTCACGAATGCGTACACCTGAGATTGAATCAACTGGGCGCATGGTTCGGTCACTGAAATACTCGGCCCGCGCGTTCGTCACTTTCTCCAGCAAGGCTTGGGTTTCCACGGGAAGGTCAGTGCGGCCAGATTCACGGAAGGCCCGACGCAGGCGAAGGAATCCCGTCTTCATCTCATTGATATTTTCAGTGCAAATCAGGCTGAACTGGATTGTTGTCTTCTCAGGCCAGTCGACCGTCAAACCAGCCTTCAGGCGGTCGCCTTCATCCCCGTTTGAGCCTGAGAGCGGGGAACACAGGAATGCGAATCCTAGGCGGTTCCCTTCCAGCTGGAACAGGTAAAGATTCGGCTCGTAGGCGAGGCCGTTGATCAGCTTCGAGAGCCGCGGTGTTGAGCGGATAAGCGCTTTGAGCATTTCTGAATTCCTTAGAGGGTGCGATTCGATTCAATCCAGGCGCGCAGGCCTTCTTCAGGCTTGCCTTCTCGGGTCAAACCGTCATCACGAATGAGGAAAGGGACATTTCGAGCTCCAAGAAACTGAGCTGTCATCCGGCGCTTCGAGATCACATCGAGATCACACTGCGCGGTTGGGAGCTGTTCGAGAGGAGTTTTCATGTCGCCGGAAGCGCCGGCTTTCCACGCAGCAACCTTGTCTTTCGCGCAGAGGAGTTCTTTGGTGCGAATCGCGCTCTCTTGGCTGAGCAGCGGCAACATCAGCACGTCGAGTCGATACCCCTCGGGAAGGGATGAGCGGGCTTGTTGAATGATCTCTTTGCAGAAACCACAAGCAGGGTCGGAGAACATGGTGATTGCTTTCTCACCGTTGCCGACTGTGAGGGGGGCGAGATCCTTGAAACCGAGGTTGGTCTTATCCACTGGGATGTAGTGGGCGGCGATCCGAGCATCCTCGATGGTTTTTAACTCTTTCTTCGCCCACACGTCATAAACCGTTCCCTGGATGATGAATCGGCCGGTATCGCTGATGATGGCGAATTTGCCGTTCTTCTCGATCGCCAGCATTGCAGACGCAGGAAGCATCACTACCTTGTCTGCGTTCTTGTCCGCAGGGCTCGCTGCTACTGCGGTGCCAGCCAATGCAAGCAGCGTCATCGCAAGAATGGTTCGGGTTGGTTTGAACATGGGCTTACCTCCTGAGTCGATTCACCCAGAGTATTTGGCCCGGAAAAGAAAAGGCCTCTTTTTCAGGACGTTTTAGCGTCGGAAAAAGAGGCCTTTCAGAGAGGCGTTCTGACTGAGATCAGAAGCCTACAGGCAGGGCTTGGAGAGCGTTGGTGACTACAGCTGCTGCTGGGATAGTTGCCGACATTACCGACTCGATAACATCCGGCGCAGCATAGAGGCCAACACCGCCGCCAACGCCAGTAACGAACGGCATAAGCGATTGGCGGAGAACGCCCGCGCCGATGCCGGTGAGGATCATCAGACCGATCAGAATGCGGCCGAGGGTACCTTGCATCCACTCAGTCAAGGTAATCCACACGCTATCGAACGTATCGCCGCCGGTACCCGCGAGCGCGGTACCGGCGACCACCATTGCCGCTGCGATGGCCATCGTTTGGAGGGTTGCTTTGTTGACGTGCATTGGTCTTGCTCCTAGAGGTTGACATGCGCAGGGGCTGCGCTCAGGAGACATTTTTCGTGCTTTCCGTAAGCCTGTGTTTCGCTTTCAGGCGCATTTGTCGACGGAAATTAAAAAGGGCCGCTTTATGCGGCCCTTCTCTTTTACTTGTTGGAGACTGGAGGCGATTCCGCGCCGGAGTTATCGATACCTACCAGCGTAATTACCGGCTCGCCATCTGGATAACGCCACATTGGCACAGAGATGCTGTTTGAGCTGAGAGCCTGCTGCTCACCATTGATGAACCAAAGGTTTTTGGCCATGCGGCCATCTTCATCAGTACAAACGGCTTTTGCCAGCCAGGAGGTTCGACCTACCACAAGCTCCAGCTTGCAGACCGGGGGCTTATTCCTTGCCACCGAGATATCAACCTGGCCTGTTGCTGTGTGCCCCATTGCGCTGGCAACATCCAGTTTCACCGTATACACGCCCTCCTCTTCAAGGGTCGCTCGCCCATAGTCCCCTGAGCTTGATAGCGTCTCCCCGTTGAGACTGAACGTTTTGCTGAGTATCTGGTCCTTGGGATGCCCGCCGGTGATTGATGGTCGGATCAGAACGCCCAGCGGGGCACGATTCGCGTCGTTATCCCCACTCCAGGACAATTTCACATCCCACGGAATTGGCTCCAAAAACTCCATCTCTGTTTCGGCATAGCTGTAGTTGCCCCGCGAGTCGGTGATATGAGCACCGAATGTGTAGATCCCCGGCTCAGTCAGTCGAACGATGCGACTGGTCTGGCTGGAGTCCTTGATCATTTCGAGGCCGGCGTAAGGTGGGATATCCCACTCGATGGTCAAGCCCTCGAACTCTCGGAACAAGCCAAGAGAGCGAGCCGTCATGGTCAAGTCTGCCGGCGCATACTTGGCTGAGTATTTGGTGTTGATCTTCCACTCAGGCCAGTCGTACGACCAGAAAATAAGACGGTGCTGAGTTAGGCCCAAACCGCCTCGATCCTCATACCCATTGATCCAAGATCGGACGCTGATGTAGCTCTCTTCTTTCTCCATGTCCTCCCGAGTTGGGGTGTACTTCACCTCAGTGGAGTCGACGACTGTGCCGTCAGGCAGGATGAACTCACCATCCATTGTCATATCCATTTTCGGGTACGGCATCATCAAGTTGGCGACCCAGGTAGCTTCCTTTCCTACCTCAGGACGGCGCGGCCCGATGATCTGGACACGAGGCGGCCGGACGGGTCTAAACGCAACGCCTGCGCGGAGGGTTTTGTAGACGCGCTTATCCTCTGGTGAGTCTGAGTATTTCAGCCTGGCCGTGAGGTACACACGATCAGCAGAGTTGCGGCTCAGCCGGTAGGAGCCCTCCCCAGCGGCCCAGGTTTTACCGCGATCCTCCGACCATTCCACAACCATTCCGGTCGTATCGAGCGCATTACCTTTGAGGTCAGTGAGCGTGAACGTACCGCTATCACCAATAAACACGTTTGCTGGGCCTTTAAGGCGGGCAACGGGCACGACATAGGCAATAACTTCAACGGTAGGGGTCATGGATTTCGCGCCGCTATGGCGGTTCGTCAACTCTGCCCTCAGCAGATATGTACCCCGCTGAAAGACCATGCTGAGCCGTTGCGGCAGCTTCGCATTGGCTTCAACGTCCTCCCACGTCACGCCGCCGTCCTTGCTCATTTCCCAGCGCACGTCACCAAGGTCTCCTGACTGGTAGCGATCGTTGGTGACGGCGTAGAAGCTGCTGCGAAGAGGAGCTGGGCCGATAACCCGCAATGCCTGGATTGAACCATCGAGAGATTCGCCGTTGAGAACGGAGAGCACCATTGGCGAACCCGACTCCCGAGTCAGCTCGTATTCCGGCACAGGGGAGCGAACACGCGCTTCAGCAATGATGCGAACCGCTTTGTTCGTCAACGATTGTAGATCGATCTCAAACTCAACCTCCCCGTTCTCGTCGATGGGCTCCCAGTTTGTCATCGGCTCATAATTCACTCCGGCAGTTGTCGAAAGCAGGCGAATATCCCAGTCGCCCATGCTGCTCAGCCGATATGCATCCTCCATGTAGCGGGTGTCTTTGATGGCCACGCGGATTGGAAGGCTGACCGTATCCAGGACAGTTCTCTCGTCGTTGAGAATGACAGGGAGAATTTTGTCGTGAGGGACCGCCAGGAGTGACGCGGTTTTGGTCGACCTCATCTCTGGCAACGCGGTGTATCCAACGTCAACGGAGTATGGCGTTACGCTCCACAGGGGAGCCTCGACCCCCTCGATGTAGCGCGTAAACCGCTGGGCACGACCGTAACTCGGAATCGTAGACCGTTCGATCACTGCATCCGCCCGATTGATCGCCACGTCCAAGGAAGCTGCGATTGCAGTCACTGATGCGCTACCAACATAGCCGCCGAGTTGTGAGACCGAATACAGCCCTTCTTTCACCAGGTTGCTTGCCGGCATATCGATTTCGATTGCCGGCGGCTCGATCACGTTTACGGTGTGCTCTCCGTAGCCAATATCGATTTCCTGACCACTCGGCGTAAACATGGATGCCTTCCAGGAGATGTTGTTCGCGCCAAGCAGGGTCATTGTTCCTTCCGCGAGTGGCGTGACGGTGTTGCGTTGCTGGGCCATGCCTTCTGGCATCTGCATCCAACGGATAAGGCACGATGGGCGGCTCGACCATTGCTGAGCCGTCTTTTTCGCAACGCCTTCGTTCGCCGTTGCATCACACACAGGGCCATCCGTGTGACGGAGCAACAAGGAAAGTTGCTGCACCTTCTGATAGGCCTCTGCCGGTGCTGGCTTCAGGCCAAAGCGGATCTGATCTGCAACCGGAAGGATCTTCAAGTCACGAGTGAAGCTCGCAATCTTGTGCTTCACGCCGCTAGGGTCAAACACATAGGCGGTAGCCTCGATAGTCTGGTTTCCCAAAGAACTCCCGCCGGCATCCATCATCAGATTGGCCAAGGTACTAGCGTTGCGCCATTCATCGGGGGTTTTCGTCCAAGTGACGTAGCAAGCACGATCTTGAAGTGCATTTTTCGGCTTCGCGACAGCTTCGCTGGTCAAGATGCTGCATGCCCCATTGCTCGGGCTGAAGCTGATTTGAGCACGGCCGGACGCTTGCAGAATCTCCCATGCATCAGCCGTCAGTACGCCCTCCGGAGCCCATACGGTTACCGGCACGGAATAGACAGGGCCGGTCATATCGGCGCGACTGAGATAGACCAGCGCCTGGCCATCGACCCCAACATCCAGGCCACCTAAACGGGCCTCCAGCAGATCGGCAGTCATTTTCGTAGGTACCAGACGCATACCAGTGCCTTGAGAAAGCTCACGATGCTCCAGTGTCACCCCAACTTTCGAGTCAGGCGTGACGATGGCGATGATCTCGCCGCCGAGAGCCTGAATCACTTCCTGGTCGGGAATTCGGAGCGCATAGGCACCCAAACGAGTCGTCATTTGGTGCTTCACGGCCGGGATGCTCGGGGCCACCGAGGTAGGCTGAACTTCGCGGTCTTTGAACATCTCCCAGGCCGGCAAAAGCTTCAGGACAACATCTTGATCGACATAGAGGCCATCCTGGTCAATGGCACGAATCTGTACTGAGGTTTCAGCCTGGCCATCGGTCTTATAGGTGATGCTCATTCCCTTCACCGTCACGTGGCCATGTGCTGGCTGTTTGACGACTTGCAAGGTGTGCGAGCCCCAGTTGTTCGGATCGATCACTTTCAGATCGGCCGTTCCACCGATTCCTGCGTACATCTTCACTGTCGAAGGGGTGATACCCGTTGGTGCAAAATTGAACTGAGTAACAGTGACCTTCCCCTCTCCTTCTACACTGAGCCCTTCCTGATCCGTGGCGCTGAAAGTGAACGAATCTTCCCCATAGAAACCCGGATTAGGGGTGTACTCCATACGGCCATAGAACACACGGACAGTCCCGTGCGTCGGGTTCGTGAGGATCTTGAACGTATGGCTGTCCCAGAGATTGATGTCATGCACCTCAGGATCAACTTGGTCACTAACTTGCCCTTCACGGGCCTGAATGATTACTCCCGTCCAGGTAGGGGCGTAATTGAACTTCGCGACATTCACAACCGCGGTGGCTTCAGCCTTCATCCCAGACACGTCCTGCACGCGGTACCTGAACTCATCGGGGCCAACGTATCCAGTGTTCGGGGTGTAGGTGAACCCGGTAGGGGTCGCTACTACAGAGCCCTGGGACGGGCTCGACAGAACTGAATAGGTTTTCTTCTCCCACGCCGCCGGGAAATCCTCTACGGGAGTTGCGTCCACCGATGAGCTTTCGTTGACGCTGACCGTCAGTTTCGTTGTTACAGGCGGCTCTATTACCTGAATGACCGATTGCCCCTCTTCGAGGGTGATCTTTTTCCCGGTTGTGTCGTAGACGCTAGCCGTCCAGCGGATCGGATGCAGCCCGGAACGGGTGAAAACTCCTGTCAACTCAAGAGGATCGAGCGCTTTGATGCTCAGGTCTTTCGGGATGACCGAGAACTCAATCAAGCACTTCAAGGCACCGCCGCTCATGCCAGCACTCTTTGCCGCTGCGTCATCACCAGTGATCGAACACGTTGGGCCCGAGCGCTGCGTCATGGTGACGGATGCAGTCTCAATCGCACGAGTAACACTTTTCTCATGCAGCGATTGGATGAAGGTTGTTGAGCCGGTCGCAGCTTTGACGCTCAGTATTTCCTCACCGCTGCTCAGCAGTACCTTTTCCGTACCCTTGTTGAATACATAGAGGGAATAAGCGACCTTCTGCTGGCCTGCGTCGAGGACTCGCCCTGTCAGCTGAGTGACCGGGTGCGGTGCACCAGAAACCTCTACTTGCTGAAGGCCTCGGGGAATGCTCGTCCACTCAAGCAAGCAGATGGGCGACTTGATGGGATCGGCAGACCTTGCCACCGCGGAAGATGTCGTTAGAGGGCAAATGCTGCTAGCCGAAGCGGACAACTTTACCGTGGTGTCAGTCATTGCCTGTACAGGATTTTTATTGTTGATGCCAAGCGTGACCTTGGGCATCCAGGTATTGATATCGGCGTACACCACAGGAGCATTCGGCGCGGAGGTAGAAATGATCACACCATTACTTCCGGTAGCTCCCTGAGTTACCGGAACAACAGGTAGCGATATCTTACCGCCGGTACTAGTGAAGTTGAGTTGGCTAATCGTTACTGTTGCCCCCGGATTGACGAGAACACCGCCAATCTTTAGGGGTGTTGCTGCGTCAGACCTGAGCGTTGCCAGCAGATCATAAACACCAGAAACTGGCGTACCGTCCGCAAGCTTTAGCTGTTCGCTGTTTATCACCACAGAGCCATCGTTACGATTGAACTCTTTTGGCACCGCAGGGATATTAACGAGACCATTTACATGACCAACGATCCCAGCCATCTTAGGGCTGTAGAGGAACGTGGTTGAGCCAACACCCTTGTTCTGTTGTGAGTCCTGCGCATTGACTCTGAGCGTATAACTCTCTCCAGCCGTTAAGGACGGGAATAGGATCGGGTACTCAAGGCCATAGGTAGTAGCATTGAGCTTGCGGAACGAAAGAGCAATAGATTCGTTAGCCGGCCCCCCAGTCAAGCTAATCGATGTAATCTTTGGTGCGGGGTCTTTATTGTCAGTTACCGTAAAGGTGATTTTGTCGAGTGTATCAATAGAATCACTCACACCCTTGCTTACCGTAACAACTGGCTTTGTCCGATCGCTCTGAAACTTGAAAAGTGGTAGCTTTGTTATTGCGCCTAGATTTTCGCTAGCAACACCAACCAGATCATGGGAGCCTTCAGGCAGGGTTTTCAGATCGAACTCGTATTCAAAATATTCACCAGATGACGATGTGAGTTTTTTGGTAACGCTCAGTGCTGTTCCGCTAGTGTTTTCAAGCCATGACGTATTGTGACGAAGATAGTTTTGATACGCGCCTTGCTGCGGTTGCCTGACGTTGAGGGTCAGTATCATCTCCGAAGAGTTATAGGTATAAGACAGGACTGGCAGATACAGGTCGTTCCACCAGACGTCCGCCCATTGGCCAGTTGCATTCAACGTGCCGTCTGCACTTTTCAGCACGCCTTGATCATGAAGATATCCAGATGTGCCTTTGCTCAGCTGGCGGGTGACTGCGATTTCGCATTGGGTCTGCCCGGCAGGAATAGTACATGTGCCCATGTGAGTAGCCACTTGATCAAAAGGGCGTGCCTCGACGGTATACCGAACTTTCGTGATCGTGACAGGCAATTCCTGAGGCGAGACTACCCTGCTCGAATAGCTCATCCAGCCTTTGTCGCTAAAGTAATATTCGATACGGCTTATGACGGGCGTTTTCGGGGCAGACGGGTGCAATACTAAATCGTAACGGATAGTTCCTTGTGAGCCCCACTCGCCATAGTTAGAGAACTTGATGTAGTTAGTGTCCTCTGCTCGATATGGAAGCGACCCGACAAGGTAAACATAGGCCGAATCCTCGCCAACAATCTGGTTCTCTCCAAAACTGTTTGTGAAGCGTATACCTCCTTGCCGGTAGGTGTGCCAGTTGCTCTTTGGGATTCTCCATGCAAGCCGTATCGGATTAGTTTTGACATAAGATCCGGCGACATAGGGAACAAACCCCTTTAGTCCTGGCGCGAGAGTAGTTGATACACTTGGATCATACACACCAAACGGTTCAGTTGGCGCGTTGGCAATGTTGTCAAACATTACCTTCTGACGCTTGGTGGCCGTAGAGTTACCTGCTTTGTCAGTGACAACAAACTCCAGTCCAAATACCTCATCCAAATCTGAATCAGGAAAGAAATCTGTTCTGTACTGAATTGAAGCCGTTTTGCTCTCTTCCGAAAAAAGAACATTGTGAGCCTTATAAAGAGCACCGGACTCCCGATATACGTTAGCGGTGACCTTGCTAATTCCCGATGGGTCAGATAACCCATCCAGGACGAAGCTCGAATATGTCAAAGCATCGATTGCTGCAAGGCCGAGCTTCCAAACATCGCCAGTAAGAACGGGATCACCCCATGTATATGGGCGCGGGGCAAATGTCCCTGTTACTGGGCCAGCAGTATCAATGACGAGAGGCACATTCTCAGTCTGAACAACAGCACCAGCACTGGACAGGATTTCTGTTTTTACGGTATATCGTCCATCAGGTAGTTTTGGACTAACAAACTCTTCCGCGTAGTAGTTCTCGCCGTTGTATGAAATAACGTCGCTCGCACCAAGAACCTTTGAACTTTCCTTAGTGAACACAGGTGTGGCGGCACCGTTAGCAGTCACCGCTATGCGCAGTTTTCGGTCAATACCACCGCTTACCATGAACGATATGCCAGTGGAGGGGTTGATAAACCCTGTGCCTGGCTCCGTATTGGTTTGAACCCCTGCAATGTTCGTATAGCCGTATTTAACAAGATCGGCATACGCACCATTGATTGGCACAATGGCCAAAGCGATAGCGCCCAGAAGCGCACCACTCACTTTATTGAGGAACGATGGCCCTCGGGTCTTTGTCGTACCCATCGTGGAACTCCTTTAACTCGCGTTGGCAAGCGAAACCTTAGAGTATGTTTTGTTAGGTCTTGAAACGACCAAATGCGCCTGCTTTCGCAAGGCGCATTTCTGCTCAACCGCCGGCACTTCGTTTAATGTTCTACTTGGCAGAATTAGCCTGTGGCGGTTGAACGATTGTGAGGGGACGCAAGGTTGGTGTTGCCTGGGGGGTTCGTGCACCGATCTCCCAACGACGCGCTTCTACCTCGGTATAAATGAAGCCTGGAACATACAAATCGCCTTTCTCATCCTCCCACGGATCAACTGCAATACGCATGACTACAGCCTGCGAGCGGATCGGAAGAGGATTTCTTGCTCTCATCGGCATTGGAGCGTTGTCCGACCCCTCAGCGATAAGCACGCGAGTTGCGCCGGTTCCTGTTGATTTACCACTGTCGGCCTCAACGCCTTCTTGCTCTTGCTTCAGTTGGGTTTTGTAGTCATCACCTTCAGTTGCCGAATACACATCTTTCGCGGACATACAAGTAACGCCATTTGGCATGCCTTTACAGGCGTACTCACTTGAGCCTACGTTAAGAAGATTTGTGCAGCCAGTAGTCAATGCAGTAATTGCACATACAAGGATAATTTGCTTAATCATCATGATTCCCTTAATTGTTTACGTCATTGACTTTGAGAGTTGCTGCATTGAACTTAACGGTCATGCCTTTGTTGACGATAAAGTCAACATCGCGCATTGCGTCGATTTCAATAACAGGGAAGATGCTTTCAGCCATTTCGAGATAGAAGTCGGCGATTCGCTCAAGAGCCGTGCCAGCCCCGCTGAAACCGGCCGACTGAAGTGCGTTGCTATCGAATGCCTGCTCGTAAACAGGAGCAACGGTGTCGCCGTTATCGCCTGCGCGAGTGACGTTGATTGTCGGTACCTTTTGAACGTTGAACGCGCTTGCGACCCCCTGCATGAAACCAGCCATAAGGCTTCTTGCGAGGATTTGGCCCTGCTTGCTGACTAGACGGCCGCGGATGCCTGCCTTCCCATCCTCGCCTGTTGCGTAAGCCTCCAGGCTGGACTCCAGCACCGAACCATCATTGCGTACGCACGACAGGCGCTCCGCTCGCAAATAGGCTCTTTCCGAGCTGAGGTCACCCCAGCCGCCAGCGATCAGAAAGCATTCGCGAAAGTCAGCCCTGAAGCGGTTAGGAAGGATTGCTTCGTTCTTGATGCGGATCAGGCTCGGGAAGGGGTCGCGCTGTGCCTGCTTTCCAGTTGGCGCGTCCATACCTGTGACCAAAACGCCAGACAGGATCGATCCAGCGGGCAGGGTCACAGAAAGCTCCTCAGGCTTGTCGCTCTTCCCCTCGTCTTCCTTGCCCTTTATCACCCGGATCTTAGGCGTTTCCTTTTTCTCGCTTGATCGTGATTTGGGGTCTTCCGGTTGCTCAGGTGGAAGGTTCGAATAAACGTCAGTCAGATCTGCTGGCGAGCTTGTTGCTTTGTTGATGAATGCTGATTCGCGAGGGGGGATAGGGGATCTCGCCTGGGTGGCTGTCGAACTACTCGACGAGGTATCACCACCCTCACCAGTGCCTTTCTTTTCGCGTCCAACCCGCGCCAGCTCCTGCTGAAGCAGCTGGAGTTCTTGCTCCAGACCGCTCACTTTTTCTTGCGTATTTTTGAGCTGAACGTCCTTTTCTTTCTGTCCCATCACTCGCTCAAGGCGGTTTTGCTGCGCCTGTAGCTGTCGCAATTGGCTGGCGATGGAGTCCAAGCCCAACGCGCGTGGGTCTTCATCGGTGAGGATGGCCTCTACCTGTGGTTTTGCCGCTGCGCGCGCTTTGCGCTCGGGGCTCGCCGCGTTCATGGCGACGCCAACGATAGTACCGACGACCAGAACCGTCCCACCGATGGCAAGCATCAGCTTGCCTCTGGGCGTGAGTTTTTCGAGGAATTGCTGAATCGCTTTCACTGATGGTTCCCCTTACTGCAACAGGCTTGGACGAGTGGAGCTTTGCGGTACTTCAGTCGGAACCCGCGTGACTACAAACACTTCTGTTTTCTGACCAGGTTCAAGCACCTCATCTGGCCATGCGCTTACAGCTGCTCGGTGAGGGTGCGTGCAGGAGCCGTGATCGAACTCAACGGTTCTGGCCGACACGTTCTCGGCGGTGGCCACGAAGACTCGGAAGTCATGGCCCTCGATCAACTGCGACTTGCTGAAATCGAAGCTGAGGCTTGGCTGCGCACAGGCGGGGATCTTGTTGCCGCTGGTAAGCGCACCGAAGCTGTATCCACGCGGCAACTTGCCTAGCGCCATCTCGCGCATCAGGGAGCGAAGAGTGTCCATATAGGGCTGAGAGCGCTCCCACTTCCGCGCCTGGCCGCTGTAGTTCGTCGACGAGGTGATTGGCATTCCGCTCGCCAGCCCTTGTACGTTTTTTGCCAAGATCAGGTTCGCCTGGATGGGAGGCACGCCTTGAGGCAGCAACGTCAGGGAGATGGCGACAGACTCATCGTCCTCAGGGGTGACAAACATGGTCACCGGCTTCTCATCCTGAGTCGTGACGTAGATGACGTTTCCGCTTGTAGAAATTTCAGCCTCACTTACCGTCTGGATATGAGGGTTATCGAACGGCGTAACCAGACGGTTGATTTGGCCTCTGCTGATCGGAATCAGGGTGTTTGTGCCGCTTGCAACGACCACATCCTGACGAGACTCGACGGGCTGAACAGGTGTTGGCTTCTTCACAACGCTGGCAGGCACGCTGGGGTTTTCAGCAGAGCCGGGAGTAATGGCAACCAAACGTGGTTTCTTTTCCTCCTGAGGATCTTCCTGTCGTTCAGGAACGCTCTCAGGAGAAGGTGTAGGCTTGGCAAACGCTTGAGGCTGCGTGCTGGCTGCAACTGGCATGTTCATGCCTGGAATCTGGATCTGCTCCTGCGCAATAGCAGGCATTACGGCAGCCATAGCCATTACGAGCGCAGCTGGCTTGAAGAAATGGAGGGAAACTGGAAGTGACATCGAGACGACCTCTGCTCTGAGATGTCGTCAATTCTGGAGGCCATTCAGCCGCTTGAGTTGCGTTTTCAAGCAGCTTTTGCGTCTGAAAACGGAGGGGTATTTTTTGTAGCCGCGGACTCGCGATACCAACAAAAAACCCATGCCAAAGACATTGACATGGGCTTCTTTCGCCTCAGCTTAGCGCTACTGATTCTTTCTCTTCTCGCGCTCTGCTTGTTTCTCAGCCTTGCTGTTCTCGCGATCAACCACATCCTGGGTTCGAGCATCCCCAGAGTTCGTACTAACCCAACTCAGTACAGGCTTGTAGTCTTTGATCATAAGCTCGAACTCATAGGTTCGGTTGCTACGCTTTTTGTCGCCCGCCGGCCCTTCGCTTACGGAGCGACCAGTAACGTAGAACTTGTTCTCGTTGAGGTTATCGCGGAGCACTTTCTGCGGCTCGAAGCTCAGGGTCACTCGATCCTGGCGGATCTGATGAATCTGAGTATCGAGAACCTTCATCGTATCTTGATAGATCGACTTGTCGAGGATAGGCCCCAGGGCGTCTTTTACGACAGAGGCATTATGCGGGGTAACGTTGCCTAGCATCATTGCGATGTAAAGAGCCCATGCGTCGGCGTACTCCCCGGAACTTTGCGTTTTACTGACCCAGGCGGTCTCAGTCAGGGTAGGCGGTATCACAGTGACCACTTCATCCTTGTTGAGAGCAGAGCAAGACACCAGCAGATTGCTCAATACAAGGCCTGCAACGGCAATGCGCAAGAACTGATTTTCTCCCCGCATGCCATCGAACGAATTGCTAAGCGACTTAAAAAGCATCAGACGAACTCTCTCTCGTAGGAATTGGGCATGGATCGCACACTCTTCCGGCCAATAGCTCCCCAGTGCCAGTAAATAGCGTGAAGCAGATAGCCGTCAGGGCGGTTGTCGCAGAAGCGCCGATAGAAGCGGGCGAGCAGAAGACCTACCACTGTGCAAAGAATCAGCTGTGCCAGAAGAACGCCTGCGACCAAACCGATCCCTATCGGCATGACCTCATCCAAACGCCAAAACATCACGTGCGGCGGCTGGTCGATGTATGCCGGGATTTTGATTGGCTCACTCACTTGCCACCCCCTGCTTTGCTGAGGCTGGCTATCGCTTTGAGGATGCCTTCATGACTAGCGTTAGCACCTTGGAGGACCATCGACATACCTGTCTGGTTGTCCAGGAGCAGGGTCGAAGGGGTCTGTTGGATGCCCAGCTTAATGGCTTGATCGAGATCGCCAGTTACTCGCTCGATGGCCTGCTTCGAGTCTGTGCAGGCTGCAAAGCGCTTCCCATCCAGGCCAAGATCGGTCGCAAGAGACACGAGCGATTCCGAAACTCCCTTGCCGTTGCCACCGGTTTTATCGAACACCGTCTGGGTGTACTTCCAGGCAGCATCTGAGCCACCTTGCTCACCAGCACACTCGATGGCCAGGGCTTGTCGCCGGGAGGCCTCTCCAAGGGCTGGGACATGGAGAATCGCGGCATTGATTTGTCCAGCCGAAGACTCGATAAGCGCTTTCAGCAGGGGGAAGTGATCGCGGCAGTAAGGGCATTCCGTATCCGTCATCTCGACGAGCGTGTACCGAGCAGATGAAGAGCCATAGATCCAGTTGTCCGGAGCTGCGGGGATATCATCTTCTGGAAGCTGTTTGAGGTTATCGACAATCTCTTGGATCGCGGCGGGGTCAACTGCCTGTGCTTTCGCAACAGACAATTCACCCTCGAGGCTTTTGACTTGGCCTTGTAGCTGGCTCATGGTGGTGAAGTGGTAGTACGAGCCAACTACCAGAGCGGTGGCAAGGGCTGTGATAGCAATAGCAAAAGGGATCGTTTTCGAGGGTGTTGTTTTCGTTGCCATAAGGGTCAGCCTGTCGTGGTGTTAGGGGCATTCTGCGGATAAACGCAGCCTGAAAGTTCCGTTTTCAGGCGGTTTTATGGTCAGAATTCAAATGCGCTTTGGCAGGTTGCTGATCAGCACGGAAAGCACGACAGGCAGCATGATGACGATGAAGGTTGAGATAACGAGCGGCGGTAAAGGTAGAGGCATCAACACGCTGAGCACGATGAGCATTCCGCCCCATGACAGGACGATCGCGGCGTTGTTATTCAAGAACGGTGATGAGTAGTCGAATCCATGCCGCTTGGCATTCCAGCGCATCCAGCCGGCGTAAATGGCCGGCACCAGAACCGCGATCAGCAGTGGCAGCCAGTAAAGCGTTAAAACGATCCGGTAAACCATCTGGTAGATGATTTTCTGGACGGCCTCACCTCGGGACTCAAGATACCGAAACCACCAATCCACGTTCTTTTCGAAGGCATCCACGGTGCCGCCTCGAGGCATCAGCATGTCGGAGACAACCTTTTTTGCCCCGGAGTCGATGACAAGTGCCGAGTAGTAGCGATTGGTCTTTTCAAGCACCTTATCCATGTCGGAATCGCCAAGCAGTTCGATGCCCCATTTCCGCTCTTTCAGCATTACCGTATCCACCAGCTTGTTCGGCGCAACGGTTGCCAGCATCAGGATCAGGACGAAGAAGAACGCTATAGAGGCCATAACGCCCTTTGGCCACTTTTCTTCAAGCATCTCAGCCATTGATCAGGAACTCCCGGATAGGTTGCGGGACATTGGTTGTTTCGCACCACAAGACAACATCATCCGGTGCAGGGGCGTTGCCGTAGCTCGTGAGGATCTGGAGGATGTGGCCGAGCACCACCCGGAGCCGAATGAAGTCGCTGATGCCCTCGCGACACATACGCTGGTAGGCCACCAGCACATCAATCAGGGCCGCACCAATTACCTCGGGTTTATGGCCCGCCTCAAGCATCTTGAAGATGAATTGCGTGCCACAACGCCATTCCAGGTCAAACGTGCGCAGTCGAGTTGTTGAGGCCTCATCCAGGCCAGTGAGCCGCTGAATTTCTAGTGGAATCGAGACAGTCATTTTTTGCTCCGGAATCAGTTGGCAGTCGGGCCGGTGAGGATGGGCAGTCGCCCCTTACGGATATCGCCGCCCGCAAACACTGCGAGATATTCGAGGTCTGGTAGCTCGCCGAGGAGCGCTGTTGGGAAGCGCTCACCCTCCTCTTGCATAAGGCGCTCCCCAACATTCCCGCCCTGCACCACACCGCCTTCACCTGCCGAGTTGCCCTGAGTACGCATGACGTATTTGTAGCGAGTTGGCGTCATCTTTTTCGCCACGAACTCCTGCGTATCGGTATCAAGGATGCGGAGGCAGATGATGTTGTTCGCGTTCCCCAGAACCTGCATGGCTTTGGCTTCGTCACCCATGCGGGCCTTGAAGTCGGCGATGGTCTGGGTTGCGATGTAGAGATTTATTCCTGCGCCGCGGCCCTTGTTCAGCAGCTGGATGAGCTGGTCATTGATAACCTCAGCAGCCTCGTCGACAAAGATGTTCACCGGCTTGGGCAACCTGTGGTTGTAGATCTCGCCTGCGGTCGATGCCAGATCGGCCAGCGCCAGCGAGCCGATAGTTGAGCCCACCATTGAGTCAGCGAGCGAGTCGAGGCCCAGGTAAAGAACCTGGTCGGCGTTGATGACAGAGTTCAGGTCACTGATTCGGCGCGGGTCTTCATCGTCGGTGTGCGGGGAAAGCAGTGGCCCCATTTCACCGGAGGTAAGCATCACCAGGATTGGAAGAAGGCCAGCAATCATCTTGCTGAAGTGCGATCGCTCGTGCTCGAGCATGGTGAGCAGGCCTTCCAGATCGGTATTGGCTTCCACCTTCGCGATGTCGTTGTAATAGACCTTCCGCAATACCTTCGCCTTTTCTTCGATGTTCCGAACCTTGGCCGAAAGAATTGCTGATTCGGCCATCCTCGCGAATTCATCTTCACCGAAGACCTTTGAACCGAAGGCCATGACCACCTTGATAGTCAGCCCAGGGACATCCCCCTCAAGGGTTCTCCTGAGGCCGACAAGGGTGGGCAGGATGTTGCAGATCAACATGGCTTGAATCACGCTGTTCAAGGACATCTGCGCAAAGGCTTGGAACGGATCGCCGGCTTCGCTTTTCATCAGCACTGCGACACGGGAGGCAACTTCAGTTGCGCGGCCGTAGTTCTTGGTCAAAGACAGACGAACCGACTTGTCGGGGTGCGCAGGATGGAAATATTTGAACAGGCTGGCCTTTCCCATCGCCTTGCATGTCCGCTCACATGTTTCGGCTAGGCCTTTATCGCCTTTCGGATCGATCACGATCACCGGTTCACCACGAGCGATACACTGGGATATGGCCAGGTCGAACCAGCGGGTCTTGCCGGCCCCTGTTGTGCCCAGTACGAGGTGGTGAATCGAACGCTGATCTGCTGGCCGGAGACATGGCTCCTCCTCATCCATGCCGATCCCGTGTATCCATTTCGTACCCTTAACCTCAGCGTTGCGGCGGCCACGCTTGCCGATAATGGCCTCGATATCCATCGCCTGGAGCTCAAATGCGTACTGGCCGTGCCGCTGTCGCCAAGGGAAAGCCTCGCCGAAATAGAACTCGTGTGGGTGTCTCTTCACCAGCTCCATCACCTCCTCCAAGGTGATGAAGGAGAGATCTGCTCCAACGAGACAGGCTTTTGCCCGATGAACGCGGAGGGCCCTTGGTATGGCCGCTAACGCAAATCCAGCCTGCACGCCAAGCGTTATCAGGTATGGGGTTACCGGCATCTCCGTCATCAATTGAACGGCGGTGCCGGCGAGCATGGACGAACCCCACGCAACTGCTTCCCGCGCCTCGTAGTTTTTCCGCCAGTAACTGGTGTAGTCCCATTCACTCATTTTTTGGGAAGCTCCTCGTAAAGGGGGCGAACGAAGATTTTTCTGCGCTTGGCGACCTTGACGGCATCGCGGAAGCAGAACACCGCGTTCTCTAGAGATGTTGGCGTGATGCCGAACTGCTCAGCGACATTCGTGAGCATGTAGGTTGTGAGGCTGAGCACAGGTGATCCGCCTATTTCCTCAAGTACGGCCTTCTCGATCAGCGACTTCACAGCCTGCTCGAGGCTTGGGATGTCGGCCTCGCGAAGCCGGGATATGTGAGGAATAACCCAGTCCAGCTCCGCTAACTTGCAGTAAATAACGCTGTAGTCGGACGTGAGCATGAAGCCTTCACGGGACTGTAGGGTTCGGGTCAGGGCTGGCCCCTCGACGGTAATGTCCTGCCACAGCCAGCCCGCATGGACGAGCGGGTGGATGTCCTCAGCAAGGAAGGAGGATTTCCCCAGTCGAACGAATACCTTGTTTCTCGCTAATGCCGCGTTCTCGGGGTCTTGAGTAGCGGTGATGAGCTTTTGGGCAAGATCAGGTTGTTGTTCCAGCAGGTAGCATTCGTGCGCTGTAAGCTTCGAGACGACACCGGCTGGCAAGATGCTGGAAGCGCCTGGCACCTCCTCCGCCACGCGGCAGACCTCTCCGTCTTTCTGCTTCTTCGATTCCACCGGAGGCGTAGTTTTAGGCGTGCGTTTGCCTTGCCCCATGATGGAGTTGAGGGAGATCTTTTCCTGACGAGGCAACAGCTCCTGCGCCCCCTGCCCTGATCCAGCCTGCGTATCAGCATCAGAGGGATCGGAGCTAATTTCAGCCTCAGCTGGCGGGAGTGATTCTTCTTGCTGAGGCTCAGCCGCCGGCGAGTGAGGACTCAAGAAAAGCAGCATTTCCTCAAGGCTGGCAGGAGGCTCCTGAGGTGCTTCTTCCTCCTCCTCAGCATCCACAGCTTCCTCTGGTTGGGAGGAAGCAATTACAGCCGTATCGTCACCTGCCGGCTCTGACTCCACACCCACAGGGGCGTCTTCGGCGGGGTTCTGCGCTTGTTTGAGGCTAACCCCTGAAGAGGCGGTTGTTGGTACCGGAGCTGCTTGCCTTGGAGCCGCTTTTTTCTTTCTTGCTGGTTTCGACGATGCGGATTCTTTTGGAGGTGTAGGCCCCGAATCAGCGTCAGTATCCCCGCTCGAGTCCCCAGTCAGATCAGCCCCAAACAGGTCTTCCTGATGCTCACTCAGCGCGTTCGCTGCTGCGCCAGCCGTATCGTTAGGAGCAATGACATCCTTCTGCTTTCCCTCCTTCCCAAGGCTGATGGAAACTGGCGGCGGAATCGGTGTGGTTGGAAAAAGGATGTCCGGATTCACAAGCTTCATGCAGCGCAGCGCCGGGCCTTTGCCGTTCTTGCGCAGAAGGTGAGGCGTAACCAGCCAGTACAGGTCGCCGTTTGGGGCTCTCTCTGCTATCCCGTGCTCTACCAAGGTACCAATTAGCGTGTCAGGTGATCGCGGGATGGCCACAACCCCATCACCGACCAGCATGCTCACAATCTCCTCGGCACCCTGGTTCCAAGCGATGTAGACGCCATCAGTTGCAACCCATACGCGGCCGGCAGGCGTGTTGATCTTCCAGGTTCCGTCACTCAGCAACCGCAGCATTGCATCCGACACCAACCGCGGTACCGGGACACCTGTTGCATTGCCCCCGCCATTATTCGAGCCTCGATTGAGGTCACGCTTGGTGGATGCAGAGTCGGCCCACTTGACCAACTCGGTCAGAGGCGAGCTTCCGCTCCCGGAAATTGCATCGAGGAGCGCTTCATAGATGTCGTGGCCACCTTCAATCAGCCACGCCTGTACGGCTGGCGGAATGATCCGTGTTGCTTGCGCTACAGAGACCTGAACGTGATTCCCATGCCTATTGGAATTCCAATGCAGGAAATAGCGGGTCAACTTGTTGCGCACAGACCAGTCATGAAGCGTTTCCTGCGCGTAGATCCACTGGTTGTTGCCTTCAAAATCGGTGGCGCGAATATCCGTGAGAGGCTTCCCTGCGTCGTGTAGCAGCCCTGACGCGATGCCCGCGACGTACCACCGACGCAGGCGCATGCTTCGCCGTGCCGGGGTCTCGTTTGTATCAAAGGCTGTCGTAAGGCACCCATCCAGGGTGAGCGAGGCGACCTCAAGGCTATGTCGGAGCAACCCCCCTGGGCCGGAGTGATGGTGGTTCTCCGACGCCGGCAGCATGTGCGCCAATTCGGCGAAATTCACCAGGATCGGCTCAACGTAGAGCTTGAGGTCACTGGCAGGCATTCCGACTGAATGAATAATCCGATCGAACAGCTCGTGCTGATAATTGCGCATGAACCACTGCCCGCTAACCAGCCCTGGATAACCCTCTTGGTAAGGTGGGTACCGAAGGTTTCGCCAGTTATGGTTCTCCAGGTACCGCTTGATTTCAGGAGTAATCATCTGCTCGGCCGGGTGCGCGAAGCTGTCCGTAAGGGCACGCTCGCTTCGAGGCCACAGGCGTTTCAGGAATGAAAATGGAGGCATACGCTTCTCGGCCATGTTGTGTGCTGAGAATGATGCGTGAGGGATACCGCCTTGAGTTTCGTTTTCAGGCAGTTTTATGGTCGAAAAAAAGCCCGGCAAGTGCCGGGCTGAGGGGTTAGAACCAGAAGGTTCCGAAAAACTGTGACGGCTCTTCGACCGTCTCATTTATTGCGTCCACCTTTTGCCGTATGCGGGGCAACGGCTCAGGTTTGGCCTTACTTTCATCGTAGGAGGCATCCACAGAGACCCGCGTAGCCATTGACGAACCGGTCTGGTGTCTCGCGATCACATCGGGCGGAATAACCGCCTCCAGCTCGTGCGCAACACCTTTCCAATCCACAGTGCCAGCCACTTCGTAGCTCGTGACTTTCACACCCAGAGCATCGGCCCGGCGGAACTCCCCCAGCAACGGCAGGATCTCGGCCTCAAGGTCTTTTGCTTCCTTGGTGAGCACTTTCAACTGGGCCTTCAGCTCAGCAATCTTGCTCTCCTTCGCTCTCCTGGCATTTGCTAGCGGACGCCATGCAGCCAGGTCCAGCCTATCCAGCGGAATAACGTCCCGCTTTGGATCGGCCTCAGGCGGCACACCGCGCATCACCAGCCCCCAGAAGATTTCTTCTGCCTGAATGATTCGTCTCACCAGAAGGTCATCCCAGTCAACGATCAAACAGCAGGGTTCATGCTTCGGCGACCAAAACCACAGGTAACCGCGCCGTGCTCCACTGACGATCATCTGGTGCATCACTTGCCAGCGGTACAGCTTAAATGCCTTGCTATGCTCCCTGAGTTGCAGCACCTCCAGATGGTTGGTTTCGGAGAGATTCTTGATCTCTACCGGAGACTTGTCATCCAGAACCCCATCGAACGATGCCCGAATAAAAGGGTATGCGGTCGACTCTGCACAGAACGGCAAAGCCATCTTGCCGTACTTATCCTCAAAGGCTTGTAGCGCTAGCGGTTCGAATTTGACTCCCCTCCTAACCTGCGGGATTACCGACAAGTCAGCTGGCTCGACAATTCCAACCAATTCCTTCCACAGCTCCAGGGGCGTTTTATCAGGGTTTTCACCCATGATGACAGCGCAACTGGTTGCACTGATGCCTTCCCTTCGCCACTCGTGCCAATCAGGAGTCCGCTGCGCGATGTCAACGATTTTCATTGTCGACACCCTCATGGAACCCCAGCCTGGCCATTACCTCATACGCATGCAGAACACCGTTGTTACGGAACTCAGCACAGAGCTTCAGGTCGTGGAACAGCTCGGTTTTCTTCAACTTTGTGGTGCTGTAGAAGCCCTTCGCAAAGTTTGTTTCTGGATCAAGCACATCGACATAGCCGAGCCCGTCAAGCAGCGTCTTGCGTAGCAAGTCAGCATGGCTCAGCACATTCGCTATGCGCTCATCTAGTGGGCCTGATGTGAAGAAGTTGAACTGCAAGCCAATTTCTTCTCCGAGCAGCCGTAACGCCCTACAGACGGCGTTATACCGCTCCTTTCTCAGCTCTTCGGCCTTCGCATGGAAGTCCTGGAGCCGCTTACTGTAAACAACACCCCATTCGCGCAGCTGCTTTTCGTCTGCTTCCGTCAATCCCTGAAGGTCAGGGTTCTCAGGCCAGTTATCCAGATCCATGAACATGCTGAGTTTCCCCAACATGGTTTTTTCTTGGATCTCGACTCCTAACTCCGAATTGCGGTGAGCGACGATTGCGGCTTCTACGGCATGGAATGCCTTGCAGCATGACTCAAAGGTCTTCATTGATTTCTCCTTTTCTCAAGTTCACCACCCTGGCTCGAAAACCCAAGTGGCACCCCCGGAAAGGCGAAACCCCAGAGGGCTTTCGCCCCCTGGGGGATATTCTTTCTCTGGTGTTCCAGTGATGCTCACGATTACGCAACCTTCGCGTAGCGGGAGTAGATTTCTTCTCGCTTGCGCATGGCATCCTCGAAGCTCAACTGACCTGCATTGCAAGCCTGAATCACTGCGACGATCTCCATGCCGCGCTGCCATTCAGCGGTACCCGACAATCGATCAAGCGCCCCCATATCTAGAAGTGCGTATCCATCGTCAAGCATGTCGCCAATGCACAGCTCCGGCGTGTCATGCGTGCAATGGCCGGTGAAGCCATCACGTTGAAACGCCTGCCACCGAAAGCGCCCTTGCTGAGATGCGTCTGGGATAAGAACACCCCAGGCATCCCGGCTCCGATGCTTCAGCGTCAAGCCAAGTCCGTGGATAGTGAACTGACAAAGCAGGTACTCCAGGAGAATGAGCTTCACCTGAAATTGCTCGATCATTTCGTCAGCGTATTCCGCGAACGCACCACCCTCTTCTTTCATCTCCCCCCAGCTAGCAAGGGAGTCCTTCAGCCCCTCAACGGTTGACGGTCGCATTGTTCTGCTCTCCTGGAAGGGAGTGGGTCAGAACGGCAAAAAAACCCGGATGGGCCTTCTCTGCTTTGTCGATCGCTTCGCCGAAGGTGGTTGCTTCACAACGGAAGGTAGCCTTCTGCTGTGTATGCAGGATGGTCATCGATAGGATGTAAGTCCGCATGGTGTATCTCCTTCTCAGATTTTTAGCCCTGAAAAAGAGGCACCTTCCCTGAGGGGCGGTGCCCCTCAGGGATAGCGATTACTCAGTTGATTCGCTGGTATTGCCCAGCTTCAACCAGCTGCTTTGCTTGGCCTGCAAGATGCTCTACTACGCCGTTAGAAAGCGGATCGCTGCCATAGAAACCCCAGCAGCTATCTGTCTCCTCGCCGTCTTCAATCACCTTGAAGCCCCACACATCGCCGGTTAGGTACTGGTCATAAACCTCGACCTCCCCAACCAGCATGGCGGTTACTTTTTCGGTGCGTGACTTGTTCAGCCGTTTCCAGCCCTGCTCAGCACACACTTTCGCCTTGCTCACGAAAATAAAGCCCACTTGCCCACTGTCCCAGGGGCAGGCGAACGGCTTGGTTCTCATCGTGATGCCGCTGTGATCGTAGAGATACAGCGGCAGAATGATCGCCTTGCCTGTCATTTTGAGAGCTTGTTGGATGTCAGGTACATGAGTTGAGTCGAAGCCCATCTCGTTGAGCTGCCTTTCGGACAGGTGCTCGTAGATCAGGTCAAGCGCCTCAGTAGCTCCATCCTCATCACCCAGAATGTAGCGGCGATGAGCGCAGACCATCATTGCAAGGTTGTCCCACTTGCGCGGGTTTTCTGCGTCGGTGTCATGCATGAGCTGTACGGTGACTTTCGGTTGTGCAGTTGCCATATCGTTTTCCTTTCTCAAAAAACGACGAGGGCAATGCGCCCCTGGGGGCGATATGCCCCGTCAGGGAGTTTTTTGCAGATGCCTTACGGCAGCAGCAGGGTCAGGATGAAGACGATCAAGTCAGCCATCTGATTGATTCCTTTTGAACTGACGGAGCACTCCCCTTACGGGAAAGCCCCGCAGGGTTGTGGTCAGTTCGAAGCGCCCTATGCAACAAGGCCCCCCAAAGCGTTTTTTTGCGTCACTCGCCTTGCGACTGAGCAACGTACTGCGCAGATTTCAACTGGGTTACAGCGTAATCCCGAGCGTCTACAGGCCACGTCGAAACGTACTCGAACGCCGGCTCCCAACTATTGGCATCACGAGCACGCCGAACAACTTCCGCAACCTTCTTGATCACCTTTGCAGGTAAATCAGCAGGTGGCGGAACTTGGCTTCCATCACGGACAACTTCACCTTCAATCACATCGTCTGCCGGGGCAGGATCTGCAACCTCTGGTTTAGCGGCCTGTTCGGGGTCTACGGTGGGTTCTGGCTGCTGATTAACCTGGTTAGAGGTCGGCAACGGCTCAGTTTCCACCACATCAGCAGCGCCCATATATCGCTCAACAACTTCAACTGGTACATCGTTGGAAGAGAACCCTTCCCCAGCGTCTGTATTGAGGTACTGAATCACTCCGTCCAGCTTTGAGCCGGTCTGAGGCCAGTATTTCCTTGCAATCTTGATGGCCGACTTCTTGCGCATGGAATCTTCGAAGTCGACCCAAGGGCCTTTCTTCTTGCGTTTCCACAGCTCTGAAGCATCGCGAGCAGCATTGATTTCATCAGCGGTAACCGCCTCAACGTGAACGCGGCCATCAGGCAGAAGAGCTTCGACGTAGCAACCTACAAACTCCCCACGATCAGCCTTCTTGTCGAAAGGGTTGAACGTGTGGGTCGGGCTTTGTCGCTTCCCTCTGTACTCGAATTTGTCTTTCGAGTAGACCAATTCAACGATGCAATCACGGATCGCACCGTCGTTCACAGCGACCTTGACCATGCCCCTCCAGGACACGTCCAAAACCACCTGCCCGTCTCGGGGCACCAAGTACGCGAGCTGTCGGGATTGATTAAGAGTCAATCCGTAAGCCGCAACCTGGCTAAAGGCATTTCTAAGGCTTAGCGGGTTAGTCGTAGCGCACTTGCACAGATAGTCGTTGTTCATCATGGCCTGCGATGCAAACAGCAGCTCATTTTTGAACATCACGTCAGTCTTCGACGACTCCACTAGCTTGATGAACTTTTCTTCTTGCTTCGCAATAATTGCAACTGCGTTTTGGAAGTTATCGCTCATTTCATTTTCCTTTCTAAAAAGAAAACGCACCCGAAGGTGCGTTAATTCTTGACTGACTTCTGCCTGATTAGATGATGTTTAGAAGCAAACGGCTAATTGGGGCAAAAGGGATGTCGTCGTCGAAGCTGTCATAATGCGGATCATGCTGTGGAGCAGGATCGCGTGGTGACTGACTAGGACGTTGTTGTTGCTGTTGCGGACGCTGCTCACGGGGTTGCCCTTGAGAGTTGTCGCGCTCTGGCCTACCACCCAGGAGCTGCATTCTGCCCTGCATGTCGACGATAATTTCGGTGGTGTACCGTTTGATACCGTCTTTTTCCCACTCTCGTGTTTGAAGCTTACCTTCGATGTATACCTGCGATCCTTTCCGCAGATACTCACCAGCGATTTCAGCGACTTTCCCAAACAAAGAAACACGGTGCCATTCGGTCTTTTCGACTTTCTGTCCCGTTTGCTTGTCAGTCCACTGCTCACTTGTTGCAAGGCTGAGATTGGTTACTGCATTACCGTTCGGTAAGTAGCGAGTTTCTGGATCTTGACCACAGGTGCCAACCAAGATCACTTTATTTACGCCGCGAGCCATAGTATTTCTCCATTTAGATAGAACTACGGGGCGGCATTACCCCAATACGGGGGCAATAGCAGCCCCGTTGGGGTTTGGTTTTTCATGGGTTTTTGGTTGTACTTTTGAGACGGCCAACAAGCCGACCATGCGACGAAGCGCATGACTAAATCAGTCCACACATGTGGGCTGACTTAATCTGGGAATTCATGATGGTTGAGATTCAACCATGAGGCGCTGGGCCTGCTAGATGGACTGCAAGGCATGCAATCCGGATTTATAACGCCGAGCTACTCGACGTGATAGGAAGTCTGCAACAAGCAGAATCCAATGGCAAGCGGGTTTTTTGTCGGCGTTTTTTCAGTCGCTTTTTCGTCCTGAAAACGGGCCATCTCCTTTTCTGTACAGAGGAAAATGATCCTTACCAGCCTCAGAGGATCAACCATGCACCACCTTAAATCTCTCCTGCCGCTAGGCCTGGCCATTGGCTTGGCGCTCACAGCGGGTTGTGCCAACAAGCCAGAACCACCTGCCTCAGGCACGCCATTCGAGGTAGCAAGCTACGAGCCCGACATGCGCGAATACCACACCAGTTGGGGGCATACGGGCCGAGGCGGTGCAGCATTGCGAAAACCCACCTATCAACCCGTTCTTGGCAGCCTCGATGTTCTCGAGACCCCGGCCGGGAAGCTTCACCCAGAGCTGCAAGCACGCCTTACAACGAACGATAGCGTTGCAGTCCCCTCATCCATGTTCCAGGCCAACTGTGCTGACTCTGCAAATGTGGCGCAGGCCTTTGCTCTTGGCCAACCCGCGGCAAGCGAGCGCATCGTCACCTTGGCCAACGCGGCCGGTTCGGTCGATGACTACATTGCCGTCCGGAACAAGCTCTGCAAAGGGGCTCAACGGTTGAGCTACGAGGAGTGGGTCATTCTCGTCGAAGGCACCCCGAAGGATGTCCCTCTTCACCTGAAACCGTCTTTTTCCCCCTCCTATAAGTGATCAGTCATGCCTAAATTCAATCCCACTCTCGCTACAGCCATTGGCGTTTCCATCGTGACCTCTGCCGTTGCTATCGGTGTCTCCGTCCACATGGGTCAGAGCTACACCGACATCGCGGTACAAAATGCCCTTGTGGAGCAGTTGCCAGGCGCGGTCGACAAAACCCTGAAGGATCGTGAAGTTGAGAAGATCAACGCAGCGAAAGCGAAAATCCTCTCGAAGTGGAGCGGCGCAGCTGACACCACCATTGAAGGTCGGCACATCTACGGCAGCAAGGACGCCCAGTTCACCTTGGTCGAGTTCGTTGACCTGGAATGCCCTTATTGCAAGCGCTTCCATGACACGCCAAAGCAGATGGCTGACAAGTCCGAAGGGCGCATTAACTGGGAATGGCAGCATTACCCCCTGGCCTTCCACAACCCCGCAGCGGAAGTGGCAGCTCACGCCTCTGAGTGCGTGGGCGAGGTTGCCGGCAACAAAGCCTTCTGGGCCTTTACTGGCGAATGGTTCGCTCGCACTCAACTCAATGGCCAAGGTGTCGAGGACGTAGAGCGTCTTGCGCAGGAGGTTGGTGCTCCCCTTGATGCCTATCGTCAGTGCATGGAAAGCGGCAAGTACCGGGCCTTGATCGAAGGCCAGGTGAAGAAAGGCACGAACATGGGTGTCACCGGCACGCCAGCAACGGTCGTAGTCGACAACCTGACAGGCAACAAACTGCTGGTGAAGGGTGCCCAAAGCACGCAGGTGCTACTCCAAACCATGCAGCAGCTGGTCAAAATGCGCGACGAGGCTCCCAACCAGGACAAGCTGGATACCCCTGCTGAGGGCGCGGCCAATGAGATCGGTGCTCAATAGGCTGGATGAATGGGCCGACCGGCTAGACGCCGGCGGCACTCGTGCGCTTTGGGGCGCTCGTGACGCCATGACCCAGCAGCTAGAAGGTCGGGTGGGCCTTTTCCGTGCGCTACGCAGGGCCAGTAGCTGGGATGAGGTTTTCGATCTCATCTCAGCCAACGGATACACCCTCATTCCAAACGGAGAGGATTTTATCGCCGCTGACATGAGCACAGGGCTGATGTTCTCTCTCTGGGATTGTGGTCATAGCCGGCTCGTATTTGAGGAGCGGCTTGGTCACTTCCCGGATTCACCTCCTACGAGTCGATGACTCCAACCCCGCTCCGGCGGGGTTTTTCTTGTGCTTGGGATATTCCAGAGCAGTGATGTACTGAGCACACCTCAATAAACGTATCAGGGAGATACGCCATGAACGATCTACCACGCATTGCATCGTTTCGCCAGTTGGACGAACACCTGAAGAAAACTGGTGTTCCACGCGACGAACAGATGATTCGCAACAACATCTACATTGCACCGCTTGACTGGTTTGCAATTGAAGAAGGCTTCAATCTGAGGCCCATCGATCCTGACCATGCCGAAGGCTTCGCCAAGTCTTATGAGCAGGGCCTGTATGTGCCTCCAGTCGTCGCAGAACTGAAGATCATCGACGGCAACCCTCGCCTCGTGATCCGAGAAGGCCACCATCGCCTCACTGGCGCTCGCATCGCAGATGGGCGCGGTGCAAATCTTCCAGGCCTGATGGTCAACGAGTTCAAAGGAAATCAGTCCGACGCTGTTGTGATGATGATCAAGACCAGCGAAGGCAAAGAGCTGCTGCCGCTGGAGCGAGGAGAAGGCTACAAGCGCCTGGCCGGGCAAAACTGGATTCCAGCCCAAATCGCCGATCGCATGAACAGGAGCGTCACTCATGTTGAGCGACTGCTGCTTCTCGCCAACGCCGAGGAGAACGTCAAACAGCTCGTTCGCGACGGCGCAATTAAAGCGTCGCCTGTCATTGATGTTCTGGTGGAGCTGCGAGGAACTGGGCAAGACCCATATCCAAAGCTGCTGGGGATGATCGAAGGAGCAAAGGCCTCCGGTCGTACCCGCGCAACGGGCTCAGACGCCAACAAGGCGCTTGGCAAGTTCAAGGTGACACCCAAGGAAGCCATGAGTGCGTTCAGCGCACTGAGCGGCCTTACAGGAAGCCTGCGCGATCAACTCAAGTCCGGGGGCGATGCGCAGCATGAGTTGCGGCTTGACTCGAAGGCGGCGGAATCGTTGCTGAAGATCCTGGAGAAGTATGAGGCCAGCCAGAACACGGCTGAAGCCTGAGGAGGCAGTAATGCTGCACATTGAGCGCAAGGTAGGGGAGTCGATTCGGCTCGGCAACGACATACAGGTGATCGTCACAAAGGCTGCGAACGGTACGGTCAGGTTGGCGTTTGAAGCGCCGAAAGAGGTGAAGATCTACCGCGAAGAGATCTACCAGCGCATCCAGAACGAAAAAACACCCTGATCACATAGTCGGTCGTTCGACTTCGCTTGGGATCGCCGCCGAAGACGGTAACCTATGGCTATCGAAAAAAGGAGTTTCACCATGAAGAACCGCAGTATAACGATTCGCACCGGGCTTCTCGCCGCAGCTATTGCTCTCCTGGTCGGGTGCTCTTCCTCGCCGAAGGCACCCACCGTACAACTGCCTGACCCGCAGAATGTGCCGAAGGAAAAATGGTCTGATGCGATGCACGTTCTGACTGCCATGAACATTTCTGGTCAGCGTGATGTTCCCCGAGAATTCGTTGTATCCGACCCGACCACGGCGACTCCTAGTACAGGAGGCTCGAGTGTGGCGGACGCTGCTGTTGCCGCAGGCGGCTATGCGTCGCCTCCTCCTGGTGTCAGCAGCAATGCAGCTCTTGGCCTAGGGGTAGGCCTCTTCCTCCTCGGCGGCTCGAGCGATCCAGCTCGCACCTACCAGACTGCCGCTTGGGTACCCAGCACGCTGGCAAAATCGCCCGAAGAAGCGTCTGCCCTGGTCTTGAAGCTAATTGAGGAGGCGCGAGTCAAAGCCTTTCCTCATAACCGCTCAAAACTCAAATCGCTGGTAGGTAAGTATCCGTCAGGTCACGGGAAGGCCTACGATAGTCCCGCAGCTTTCGTGAAAGAAACTCCCGTGCAATTTGCCGACAGAGCCACGCCCCCACCGAGCTTTATTAATGCCGCCGAGGCATATGGGCCAATCTTCATTCTCAATGAGCAGTACACAGTTGATGGAATAAAGAACGACATAACGACCTTGGAAGCCATGACTAAAATTTCCGAAATTCTGCCGGAGTGGTTCTACATGTATCACCCAGGCCAGAAGCTGCGAAAGAACTCTGTACCCGCGCGCATCATCAATAAAGGCCAGGCGATGTATTTCATTGGGAAATAGCAAACGCCGCCATTAATACAAGAAGCCCCGCACTTGGCGGGGCTTCTTTTTATCTCATATCTTCCTCAGCTTTTCTCTTCACCGCGTCAACATCGAAACCCTCTAGCCTCTGCAAGTTCCGGTCTAGCGTGTTGAGCCGCGTCTCACCCTGCGTTATCTGAAGTCTACTTCCACTTCCTGTCACGTCCTCAAGCGATACGGTGTTCGCGGTTGGCAGCCGCCCTGCAAGATTCAGCATACCGATCCACTCAGACAGATCCACACGGGACCAATCCATTTGCGCCATCTGAGCTGGCGTAATTCCTTCGCACGTAGGTGACTTCACGTCACCCCATCCCAAACCCAGTTGCTCACGGGCTGACTCTTGAATGATCCGGGCCACAACCGAGCCGAAGCAGCAATAGGCTTCTCGTTTTTCGACGCAAGAGCCAAGAGCTTCGGATGCGCAATAGCTGCCAACGAAGTGGCATTGCCGCGTTTCTTTTTTTGCACCCAGCTCGAATTCCTTCTGTTCGCATTCCCAGATGATGTTGATCAGCAGATCCACGATCACGTAAACCATGTACACCCAGCCGATGATGTTCACAACCATCGCAGCTTGCGACCCCAGACCGGTAACCGCGCCATCTGCTCCGGTGGCAAATACCGCGTCGGCCGCAGCCGTCGCCCCCATCTCAACCATCGCGTCATAAGCCTGCTGCATGAGCCATTGCTGAAGTTCGCTCATCAGGGTTTCCTGTACCGCGCCCTCAAAGCCCTTCTGGAACGCAGCAGTGGCGCTATCCACAATGGTGCCCCACTGGCCCTTGATAACCGAGGAGCCAACAGACATCGCCGCTTCAGTACCCGCAGCCCAGTACCCCGGAGCAAAGAGATTTCCTGTCCTGCTCAATGCCTCGAGCGAGCTGGTCATCTTCAGTGTATTCATCGTCAGATTCACATAGTCGAAGATGGACACGCTTTCTGGGGCTTCACAGCAGTCGACGTAGCCACCCAGCGCCTTCTTGCACTCCATAGCCTCGCCTTTGAACACCTTGCAGTCATTGGCCTGGTTGATATCGGTACCATCACCACCGCAGTCCAAGTCGTGCTCAGCAAACTGAGCAACCTGAAGCATGGCCACCGCATAGGCAAAATCGCCGCTTTTCGTGTTCGACGAGTCGAAACACTCACTGCCCATACAGCGCGCCCCACCAGGGCATTCGATTTGTGCCCCAGTGTTCACGATGGTTTCGTAGCTGGTGTCATAACCGCAGTCCCAGACCTCCTCGAAGGCATAGCACGAGCCTGTCTCGCCTTTTGCGCCATCAATACAGCCTTGAGAGATAAAACCACAGCTGGGATTCTGCTCGTATTGGGTGCAGGTATTCAGGTTACCGCCATCATTTGAGGGGCACCGCTGCACACCCTGGGCGTCCGTGTAGCAATCCATATTCCCCTTGTAGTAGGAGCACTCGGCGCTTACCTGGGCCTTCTTGCAAAGAGGATCAATGCTCGGGTGCGGGGATGGTGGCATGTCAGAACGGCAGATCTGAACGCCATTGGTTTCGGTACACCCGTTAGCATCAACTGCCGGCATAGAGGTGCACGACATCTGTGCGTTGGTGCAGAACCCATCCTTGATCATGTCGAACATTGGCAGGCGCTCTTCTGGGCCCCAGCCTTTATCAACGAACGCCTTTGCCGGGTCATAGATGATCTTGATGCGGGCGTAACCCTCACCACCACCGGTAACCGAGGTGCGGGTTTTGAACGTGATCACGTCATCATCGCTGCCGAACTTGTCAGTGATCACCTTGTTCGGAGCTACGTTCCAGCTTGTTCCGCGTTCGCAGCTTCCAGCTGTTTCCGGCGGGAAGACACCAGGTGTGTGCGTCCAAAGCATTTCGTCATTGAAAAGGATTTGGAAATAATCGTCGAAAACAGCTCTGTCGACGGTAGCTGAAATAATGGCGTCCTTGGCTATCACGCGGAATCGGGTGTACTCCTCATAGATTTTGCAGTTCCCGCTCCAGTAGTTGTCTCCTACCGTGCCGACCCAGATGTACAAGCAACCTGGTCCGCACGACTGAAAGTTTGGCTGCCCGGAAACGTATTCGATTACACCTACCTTGTAGTCATGCAGGAACTCAACGTTTCCGCCTTGATCCACGACGCGCTCACATGTTTTGTAATTGGCAACATGGGCGTTTTTCGTCACGTTCTCAAAAACTTCGGTAGAGGTGCAGTCCGCGAAGTTCTGCTTAAACCCATCCATGAAGTCAGGGGAACGAACTTGATCAGCCTGATTGAGCATAGGGTCGTTGGAGAGATCTACCGACATGCGGTTGCCGCTGTCGATCAGGGTTCGGTATGCCTCTCCCTCAGAGGACGATTCCGATTGGAGGCGGGTATTTGCTCGCAACCCGAGATCGATCGTCTTCACATCGTCGCCGTAGACGTTCTCGAGCGAGGCAGTGTCTCCAGTTTCAGGGAAAAGATCCTGAAGCGTGACGGAGGCGTCCCCACCATCGAATACCTGAAGTGCCTGCTGGCCTACCGATTGACCGGCCGCAGATCCTGCTGTCACAGCGTCGGCCCAGGCTGTGAAGGTCATGCTGTTGAGATACAGGCCGATCACGGTCACGTTGACCAGCCGTCTCAGCGTTGTTTTGAGTGGTTGTCGCATCGATCGCATGTCCAAAAATGGGGATGCTTCGATGCTAGGGGAAGGGTGAGAAATGATGGCGCGGTTTCAGGCAACAAAATCGCCTGAAAAAGCAAAGCCCCGGCTGGTGGGGTCACCGGCCGGGGCTCGCTGTGTTTTTGATCATGCCTCAGGCACTACTAAGACCTGGCCATCACTCGGGATCAAGCGATGAATCACCGCCCATGATTTAACGAACCGGGTATCCGGATCGGAGGACGAAACAGTTCTGGCGATCTGCTCGGGGACTTTGAACACCCGTCCAGACTCGACCATCAGTTCTTTGAGTTCTTGGCAGAATAGTGCGTTTGCTGCGGTCATGTTCAACTCTCCAGGTGTGGGTGATCCCCAGAGCCCTTCACACGGAAGGGCTCTGGTGGATCACCCACGGAGGGTGACCACGCAGCGGTCTAGCCGAAGCTAGACTTGAATCCGTTCACTGGGCCAACCCCTGAGGGAAGGCTCAGTGGGCCTTGATGTTCGTGCCGTGCTTCTTGTCGAGACGGTCAGCGACCACATAACCGATCACGCCGGTTAGGGCCAAAGCACCGACAACGCCTACGATTGCGTAAACAAGCATCTGCATCGAGTCCATTTCATTCTCCTTTCGGATTGCTCATCGCTGTAATCAAGGATACCACCAAATCGGCGATCATCATTACCACGCCAAGCACCAGACAGAACGATACGACAAGCGGATGCGTTCCTGGTGTAACGATGGAAACAAAAGCGGCTGCCAACAAGCTACAGCCAACGCCCATAAGTGAAGCCTTAATCCAGTCGAATAGTATTTTCTTGTACATCTTTTTTACTCCTCAAAAAGACGAGGAGTCCCAACGGGATTCCCCGTCAGGGTTTAATTATTTCCAACTCCGAGCCGTTCGGCTGAGTTAGAAGAACAACAATAAAGCCATTTGCCTGCGAATAAATCGCATAGGCAAAGTTCGATTTTTCTGCCAACGATGATGCGCTGCGAACAGCGTCAATTGCGTTTACATGAAACATCGGGACGACCTCTTACGAAGCAAAGACTTCCAGTAAAACCGAAAGCTTTTTGCCAAGAGCCTTATTGAATCAAAGCGCGTGACGTGCCTTGATCATTTCTGCGGTGTGAGACTGCTGAGCAGTTTCAACGCCTGCATCGAACGCCTTGAAGCCAAGTTGAATGCCACCAACAACAAGAGCGGTAAGGACGATGAGAGTTTTCATGGTGTTCTCCGTTAGCAAAAGATGCAGACGGAGAACCACCCTGGCGGGAAGTAATCTCCCCGCTGCGGGTTTTTTATGCACGCAGAAAAACCAATATCCAGTTGCCTGGATGTCGATAATTTGAGTGCTATTTTTAAGCCGGTTTGAAAGCGTGGCTCTGCTTTTTGTGACTCATCACATACATGATGAGAACACTGCCTGAACGCATACACGTTTCAGGCCTTGGCGGACATGCTCATGCATGGCGCTAAGTTCTAAGCACAGAGGGCTCTGTGCTGGAGGGGTTCTTGAGAGCTCGACCTGAGGCCCGCTCTATGCCTGCGATGATACCAAACCGATGCCCTTTAACAAGATGGCGAACCAAAAAAAAGGGTGACCCGAAGGCCACCCTTTCACACTCATAGCCCATTAGGTGAGAACACCTTGTGGCCGCATTTATTCCGGAAACGGTCAACAACCATCTCCATTGGCTCCTCCAGCTTTATCGGCTGGAAAAAACCTTCTCCCCGCGAGTGCTTCAGGAGGATGACGCCCCCTGATGACAGCTCCCATAGGTGAACCTTTGTGCCCCCTTTGGTTACCCAAGCCTTACGGCTTATCGAGGCCTGGCCTTGCAAACGAGCAGCTTCGAGGATCGCGTTCATCGACTTCTCCATACATCCATGCAGGGAGAAGCCCCGCGGGGGATTTCTCCCCCTTGGGTTGTGTTTTTTAGAGTCCTGAATATCTGCTTTCGAGCTTCAATTTATCCGGTGATACCGGGAACCAGTAGCAATCCCAGTCCAGAAAAATGAAAGCTTCGGGACGAAACTCAGGATCGATCTCTCGGACGAATCCCAGGATTTTCTTTCCCTGGATTTCGACTCCGTATCCATTTGTCACCGTCACGGTATCGCCAAGGATGAAGTCGCATGGAACAGGCGCGACTTTTGCCATCTTTTCTTCAACAAACCGGTGCATTTTCATCTCCATTTTCATGGAGAACCCCGCCGGGGTTCCCCGGTAGGGTTATTTGCAGATTGCGTTGGCCAGCTCTTCAGCGTGCAGCAGAGCGTACGCTCTTCGCTCCTGGCTCATGTATGGCCAGCAAGAGCCAACTGCGTCCGAATAGCTCCCGAATGCGTCAATCCAGTCCCAGTAAATGTTCGTGCTGTCCACACGTCGCATCTGGTCAGCAGCTGGACGAACAAGGCTGAAAACCTTGTACAGCTCGCCACGCTCAACCGCCTGCTTTACAACCTGAAGCTCGCCTTCCGTCATAGCCTTGCGGCAAACCTTCTCGACGAGAACGCCGGCAGCGCGTTTCAGCAGCCTTTCAACTAGCTTGACCACCTGATCGTTACGAGTAACGAACGTCCTGGCTTCGCCGGCCTGGGCATCCTTATAAGCATTCATCTGATTCTCCATTTCTACGAAACGCAGAAAGGGAGAAAGCCCGTAGGGGCTTTCCCCCCTATCGGGCTTCTATTTACTTAAACAGTTCTTTGGCTGCGATTTTCAATGTGGTAGCGCGAACATCTTCGAAGTCGCACATCATTGCTTCACAACAGACTCGGAAGCTAAACGGATGGGTAATCCCCCCTGAAATCAGTACTCGTCAGAAGTAGAATTTTCTCCTAATCGGATCAAGGAAATTTTGCGTGAAGACATCGCGTTTTTCGGACAGCCAGATCATCGCTATCCTCAAGCAGGCCGAAGCCGGCAGCCCAGTCCCTGAGCTTTGCCGCGAGCATGGCATCAGTTCGGCAACCTTCTACAAGTGGCGCGCCAAGTTCGGTGGCATGGACGCTTCATTGATGGCCCGGCTGCGCGAACTGGAGGATGAGAACCGTCGCCTTAAGAAGATGTACGCCGAAGAGCGCCTGAAGGCCGAGATCATCCAGGAAGCGATGGCAAAAAAGTGGTGAAGCCATCTCGGCGGCGAGAGATGGCGCAGCGTGCAGTTCGCTCTGGTCGAGCTAGCATCAAGCTGGCATGCCAGGTCTTCGGGGTTAGCGTCACCTGCTATCGCTACCAGCCACGGTTGTCCTCGGAAAATGCCGAGATCGCCGACCACCTGATCCGGCTTACGCACAACCAGCGCAACTGGGGTTTCGGCCTGTGCTTCCTGTATTTGCGCAACGTGAAAGGCCACCGCTGGAATCACAAGCGGGTGTACCGGATTTATCGCGAGCTGGAGCTGAACCTGCGAATCAAGCCGCGCAAACGCATCGTGCGTGAGAAGCCCGAGCCTCTGGCTGTGCCGGAGGCGATCAATCACTGTTGGTCGATGGACTTCATGCATGACCAACTGGCAGACGGTCGCAGCTTTCGCCTGTTTAACCTGATCGACGACTTCAACCGCGAAGCCCTGGCCATGGATATAGACCTATCACTGCCGGCAGAGCGGGTGGTGCGTGCGCTGGATCAGGTGATCGAATGGCGTGGTAAACCCCGGTCGATTCGCAGTGACAACGGCCCGGAATACATCAGCAGCAAGCTTGTGCTGTGGGCAGAGAAGCATGGCATCCGCCTAGAGCATATCCAACCCGGCAATCCCCAGCAGAATGCCTACGTCGAACGCTATAACCGCACGGTACGTTACGACTGGCTGGGGCATTACCTGTTCGAGTCCATCGCTGAGGTGCAAGAACACGCCACACGATGGATCTGGACATACAATCATGAGCGACCAAATATGGCCCTGGGAGGCATCACCCCCAAACAGAAGTTGGCCCTCGCGGCCTGACCTCTACTTCTGGTGAGTACTAAAAATGGGAGGATTACCGATGAACTTCGTCCGAAAGTACCCAATCCATTGCTTCGCGCCAATTCTGCTCACTGACCTGAGGATGAATGATCTGCCTCAGAGTGATTTTCAGCAGGTATTCCCGCATCCACTCAACGTAATCATCGGTGATTTCGTCTCGTGTCCGCAGGGCTTCCAACTCAGCGTCTGACATTTCCAGAATGTCGAGAAATCCAAGTTGAAAGACTCGCGCATGGCTTGCCTTTCTCCGTGGTCTCCGCTCAAACGAGCGGCGCTGAATAATTACTTGTTCCCCAAACAGATCCAGCAAGGGCAACGCAGTCGCAGTATTTTCCATTTCAGACCTCCTCAAACCGACAGAGGCCTCCCACTAGGGAAAGCCCCTAGTGGGTTGAATGGTTATTTGTCAGGCGGCTAATGCTTCGCGAACAAGCTCAAAGAGCGAGTTCTTGAGATTCGCAACCTCCCCAACAGCACGGTATTGGCTGAACAATGCTTTCAGGATGTGCTCATTGGCACTTCCGAAACCAAGTCCAATCACTTCGATACCGCTGACCTCACACCGCTGAATAAACTCTTTCGCTGCATGAGTAGTACCTGCGTTCGGTTCCCCATCCGTTATGACGAAAAGAATCTTCTTCTCGCCCTTCGCACGAAGAACTTCAACAGCAGCCGGCCACAGTGCTTGCGCAAGAGGCGTACCGCCCTCCGACATCGCACCAAAGCCACCTTCGCTTACCGCCCTGATCAATCGCTCTTTCGGGCTCTTGATCAGTGCGCAGCGCTCAACGCCATCGTTCGCCTTGTTGGGAAACGACATCGCGCCGGTTGTCACCAGCGGAAGTCCCTCCAGCGCGCTTAGAACCGCATAGACTGCGGCTTCGGCCTGATCCATCGCAGATTTCATACTCCCCGACTTGTCGAGAAGAATCTGGATCGATGCAGACTGACGCTCTGCTCGAGACTTACTTCTAAACACCCTCGTTTCGCCGCCCTTCATCATGGCGATACGGCCAGTGTCGATCCGCTTGCCCTGCCGCTTCAGCCGAACACGGCAATCAACCTGCGCCTGTAACAGCCCATTAAGGCACTGTCGCAGACCGGCCGATTGCTCGATGCCCAATTGCACACGGCGGACGCTCGCTTGATCGGATCGGTTCCTCCCCCTCCCATCCAGAGAGAATGGTCGGAGCGGATTACCGTCGCGCACTGCCTTACGGCCTAGCAACTCACCCGCCTTGTCGCCAACTTCCGAGATCAACCCTTTCAGGTCGGCTTCGGTTGCATCCTTGGCCTGCTCGCGCAGGTTGCTGGCTTCTGGGGAAGGTTTGCCGCTGCCATTGCTGGACTGCGAGGTTTCTTGGCCATCGTCGCCGGCATTGCTGCCGCTACTTGGTTGGGATTGGTCTTGCGGCTCGGAGCCGGACTGGCCTCCATCAGATGTTTCCTGCTTGGATTCGGGTTGCCCCTCCTCTTTGCCTTCATCACCTGCACCCGCACCACCGTCTTGCTTCTGCTCCTGCTGCTGATCGCCTCCACCCGACTCTTGCGAGTCCTGAGGAGCACCCTCCGAGCCTTGCTCGGGCTGCGGTTGCTCATCTTCCTGCTCATCCTCTTGCGAAGGCAGCAGGTCGATAATCGCGTCCACCAGAGCGAGAACATCTGTTGTGCTCTCGCACGTCAGGGTGTTCTTCACCAGGGTCAGGATCTGATCCGTAAGGTCAGCCCCAAGAAGGGTCTCCATACGGGCCAGGTAGGCTTTTGCTGGAACCTCAAGCTGCGGTTCCTGGAGTAGCCAGTAACCGCCGTAGAGAATTCCGTTGTGAATCACATGAAGCGCCGGGCAGTCATCCACCTGCTCAGGCCGGAACGGCTCAAGCAGAACCTTGCGGTTCAGGTAGCGGATGTCCGACTCAGTACCTGGGTACTGATCCATGCTCAATCGTTCAATGCGGATGTCCTCAAGAATGTTCAGCAGATTCTTGCGGAAGGGTGTCGGGCTTGAGTCGCGAAAGCAGCCCATGTCTGTGTTGCGGACATGGGAGCATTCATGTGCGATGTACCCGAAGGACAGCGGCAGATCGTCCTCGGTGAAGGGGACAAATACGTTTTTTCCATCTGTCTTAGCCTGGATACCCTCAACATGCACTTTGACGCCAGTTAGCTCGGCAAGGTGCTGTGCATAGATCGGAAGAGTGCCGACCAGGGATTGATTGCTCATCGTTTATCTCCTTTCTCGCCACCGCGAAAAGGAGTAACCCCGCGAGGAGGGTTACTCCCACGCGGGGTTTGTTTGTGATGTCAGAACCAGAAGGTGCCGAAGGGCATATCGGGTTCGGACGGATTGATTACGAGGGGTTCTTCAGACTGCTCCACTGGAACGGATTCAGCTGGTTCAACAACCTCGGGTTTTGCTGGTACTTCGTTGATGCTGTCGTGACAACTCGGATTAGCTACGCTTGCGCTCAGCTCTTCCTCGACCATCGTTACGGCATCCGCGGGTACTTCAGCATCAGGTACAGCAACAGCAGTGACAGTCTCGGCCGTAGCCTCGATCTCAACTGCTGTAGGAGCCTCTGTTTCAACACTGGCCGGGGCCTCGGTTTCAACTGAAGGCAATGCTGGAACGAAGGCCATCGATGCATCTTCATGACCGTTAGCTATGTTCAGGTTTTTGATCAGCCGCTTGATCGAGTCCTCATCAGAGAGGGCCGACACAAGGGCTACAACACTGTTGTACTGAGAGCCATTAACCACCCCGGACTTGGGGAGAGCCGCAAGGACTTCCTCAATGTGTTCGGTTAGGGCTTTGACCTCACTGGACAGGAACATCAGGCCGCGAAGCTTGGCGTTGATCTTCCGAACAGTGTTCAGCGTCGTTTGTGTGACATGGCCACGAGTGGCCAAGCCTGTTTCAAGCAAGCGCTCGGCTGTATCTGCCGTCTCAGCGTACAGCTGATCTGACAAACCACGAACCTGCGTACCCAGCGTGTTAGAGAGGTGCTTGTCGCCATCAGGGGAAACACGGCATGCCGCGTACCCAAAATGCATCCCTGCATCTACCTGCGCCTTCGGTGTCACCGAGGTGCGGATAGCATCACGCCATTCTTGCTTCTCCCAGCCCTTGTCGATCCACTCAGTGATCCAGCGTTCGTAGTTAGGGAGAAAGTTGTTTTTCAAGTCGTAGAATTGCGATTTGAGCGCCTCCAGTCGGTCAACAACCTCTTGGATCTTGTCTTGGGAAACTGCATAGCCACCCAGGAACCGCACACCACACTCTTCCACCACCTTTGTAGCCTGCCGCTTGATCTTCTCAAACGGTTTCAGCTTCTCCGGGTCGATTACACGCATCGAGCCGAGTGAAGCCAAAATAGCAGGAGGAATCTTCCCCTCCAGCATTTCAGGTTTAAGCTTTTTCCGAGCAGTCCACAGATGGATGCCGGAAAGATCGACCAGCAGTAGTTGGTCTAGGATTTTGATCTCATTCTGTTGAATGGACATTTCACGATTCTCCTTTCTCACATGCATGAAAAAGGGGGAATCGCGCCCGGTGGGGGAGATTCCCCCTTAGGGTTTTTACACAGCAACTTTCCAATCGCCACCAAAGACACTCTGGGCGATCTTACGAATTGCTGTCTTCTGAACTAAATCGCAGCGATTGAGCAGCGATTCATCCAGCGAAAGTTGAAGCGGATTAGCCGCGCCCTGGTGAGTGTATCCACAAGAGATACGCCCCCAGCGAAGCAATGTCCGAGTGGACATCGTGACGCTTAGGTAATTACCACCTAACCCTTGATGTTGATTACGAATGGAGTTCGCAACCTTCACCATGTTTTTCGCCATCTCTTCCGGAAGCATTGGCAAAGCAGATATCAAAGTTGCTACTTCGTTATCAGCCTCAAGGTACGGAACCTCAAACACTCGGAAGCGATCCAGCGATGCCAGGTTCTGCTGCATGGTGCCAGCATGTACTCCCGATGCATCACCCTGTCCCGCCGTATTGCCGCAAGCGACAAACCGGAAGTTGGCATGAGGCTTCACAACCTCACCATTGTTTTCCGCAATCACCAAGGGTCTCCCCTCCATGACAGCGTGCAGACCTACAGTTACTGCCGGATCAAGCGTGTCGTACTCATCGAGCACGAACACAAACCCATTACGCATTGCTTGGGTCAGCGGCCCATCCACAAACTTCGTGTTCAGGTCGCCGCTCACCGGATCAGTGACAGGCAGGTTGTAACCAGTAAGCTCCGGCATTTCCATCCGACTATGTGCCGAAACGGTGATGCAGGGCCAATTAAGATGGGCAGTGACTTGCTCTACGAGCGAAGACTTACCCGATCCAGTTGGGCCGAGGAGCATGCAGCTATCCCCAAACGGAGCGTAGAGCCAACTCATGAACGGCTTGACCAGCATCTCGCGGAAAAAATACTTCTTCTTCGGCGCGACGTGATGCATCCACTGGTGTCCTTCTGCAAAACCTGGCGCTTGCGCGTTGGTATTGAAGCCGAACTCTTTCATCTCAACTTTTGCATTGAATTGCATTTTATATTCTCCGTTCTCGAAAGCAGTTGCCCAAGAAAAGGAGAATCCCCATAGGGGAAGACTCCCCCAGTGGGCGGTTTATTTTGTGCAGGTTTACGCAGCAACTACCAGATCAATCACAGACAGGCTGTCTTCACTGGTTTTTTTGGTGAAGCTTACGACTGGTGTGAGCCCGTGATAAACCAGCTCGGCACACAGCGAATGCATCATCCATGGCGGGCAACTGACCAGAACGGTAGTTGTGCCAGATTTTTTTGCTTCAGCAAGGGCAATTTCGGCAAGACGCTCAACGCGCTTTGCAACACTTTCCTTGGTCGGCAACACCGGGAAGAAAAGGAGATTACGAATCTCCTGAAATTCCTTCCAACTCGTAAGATTACGAACCCCGAAGGCTTCGAGTTCACGGGTAGTTTTAAACTTGGTCAGATTAACGACTTCGTTGGTATTGCTCATATTCTCAACTCCAGTTTTCAGAGCGGAGAAATCCCATACGGGTTTCCCCGCATGGGTAGGTTTTTAAGCTGATTAGAGTCGCAGCTAACGACCCGTGCCAGGCACGGACAAACATCTACGCTCATGCGTGGATGGTTGATTCTGGGGGGTAGCATAGGTCAGACGGACTTATGCTTACTTGAACAGCCCCGATCGGGACTGTGAGGGTTCTTGAGCTGCAATAGCGCGCAGCTTACGCACCTTTCGGTAGGGCCATGATGCCTATTTACAGGGATGCCTGCAACCCTCTGGGATCACGCAAATTTGCGGTCAAGCAGGCCCGGAGGAGAAAGAAAAGCCGCCCTTAGTCAGCCTTGGGCGGCTCGCTTATCGTGCTTCTGGGCCGGCTCACATCAGGTGAGGAATTCCATGGCATTCAGGCTTGCTTTCCGTGCCGGTCGGGCCTCGACACAAGCGTCAAAAATCAAAATCAAACGGCCATAAAAAGTAAAAACCGCCAGGCCCCTTCCGGAACTCGCCACCTGCGGATTTACCAAGGTCTGTCAGGTAATGCATGGTATCTCGAAGCTCGAGGTATCCCCCCGCAACAAGCCGATCCATCAGGTCTTTCGTCTTGATGCCCATTTTTGCAGCCAACTTTGCAGAGGTGAGCTTGGCCATAGCGCCTGAACCACCATCAGCCTCATCGGTCGATGCCGATGCTGCCTGAGCAGCAGCGCCACCGCCTTCGACCTTGACGACCATTTCCATTGCAATACGCACCTCATCGCTTACACGGACAATACGCTGAGCCTCGTCGTAGGCATCGCGGTAGCACTCCGAGTCAGCCTCCCGGGTCAGCAGGATGCCCATCTCGTTGTTATTGACCTGGCTGAACTCGTAGAGGTTGAGGCTCGTGATGATGGCCACTTCTTCGTTGAGGTAGCACTTGGCATGCAAATTCTTGCAGAAGCTCGTGCGAACGAAGGTCAGGGCCTTGAGCCAGTTAATTTCCTGAGGGTTGAGCTCGCTCTTGCCGTAGACGATCCGCACGTCAATCTTCATGCGGTTTTTGTCTTCCAGCAGCTCGCGGATGCGATCATTGATTTTGAGGAACGGGCTGATCAGGATCAGCCGCTCTTTGGCGTTCTTGATCAGCTCCTCCAGGTAGTAATTGGTAGCGCTGGTGTTAAGAAACTTGGGCATATAATTTCCTTGACTTCGTGAATTGCTCGGGCCTAATGCACCCGCGATTGCATGCACCATAAGTGCTCAAACATGGCCACGGGCTCCATCCCAGAAGGATTTTAGATGGAAGAAAAACGCTGGGAGCAGGATCAGCACTAAGCTCGCTACTACAGATAGGGTCACCACCGTCACCGCGCCGTTGAGTGCATGCCACATGCCGATCTCGAGATAGCGCGTCCCCAGATCCGCTGCCTTGATGATGAACGCCATTGCTACGCCTTCTCCTTGGAATGGGATCATCTGGAGCAAGAAAATTAATCCGCCGAAAGCGACCGCGATGATCGCGAATCCCTTGAGACCCAGGGCGGTATCGGCTGTGCTTGGGATGGCGTGCATCGAGATAACCAGGACGAGTAACGCCAGAGCAAACCCCTGCAATGAGCCAGTACCCAAGTCGACGATCGCGGTAACAGAACCGGTGGCCACAGCGCCGATCCAGACAACCAACGGCACCAATCCCTGGTCGGGAAGGCTCTGATCGTATGATGTGCCAAGGGAGATAACGGCGATTGCGCCCCCGGCCAACAAGGGCGCTATGCCCTGAACAAGGAGACCAATCGAGTTGCGCAGAGAAAACGGGCTGTAGGAAAACTCGACGTAGCCCAGCTGCCCAGTGATTGCATCCGGTGCGAATAGAGCAAGCTTCCTGATTCGCAGGCCGAAGAGCAGGCATGCAATCGCGTGCGCCATTTCATGTACAGGCCCGCCGATGATTCCAGTGTTCCGATAGACGATCCACGTCTTTACCGAAAACTGTGACACCAGCTTACCCCAGACAAAAATCGCGCCGGCCGGCACCAGTAAAAGCGCGAGATAGAGGTAGATCATGCGCGCTGCCCCGCTGCTGCTTCCATCTCCCGCTTGGCCTCAGCGTGACTTTTTTGGATCACGACCTGGGTGATGCTGTTGATCACCAACACCTTCTTTGCTCTTGTGGCTGCGACATAGAGCAAATTCAACTCATCAACCCGCTGATCAGGGGTGATCTTCTCTTCGTCGAAGATGTCTGGGAAATCTTCTTCCAAGACAACCACATCCCACTCCAGCCCCTTCGAGCGGTGGCAGGTGCTCACAATCACATCTGCATCAAGAGGATCATCCGTTGAGTTGCGGCGTAGCGCCGAGATCAACTTCGGAATGTCGTTGTGCTCCTTGAGTATCCTGAGCATCCGATTCATCTCGGCATCCTTCGACTCCTCTGCCGCTTCGGCAAACCCTCCAAAGTCGCTGAACTGCCCGAAAAGGCGCTTGTTGCGGATCTCATCCTTGCGGCCGACCTTCAGATGGTAAACATCCTCGAGGTCGGAGATTTGGTATGCCTCAATCCCCCCGTTCCAGTAGACAACTTGGCCGTCAGATACAGCATCAATGGCCGTCATGATCACGCCGATCACCGTGCGGTTGAGCACGGTGTAGTGGTTACATCCAGAGGGCAGCGATGTCGTCACTTTGTCGCGGGCACCAAACCCAACCAGGGGACGTGTTTCCCCTTGCTGTTTGAGGATCGCATTGGCTACGCCGGCAATCATCGGCCCGAACCGGAACGAGTTGGTCAAGAACATCGACGCCGCGCCCTGCACAATCTGCGTATCAAGTGCGTTCTCAGCCCCTCGCCAACGGTAGATCTGCTGCCATTTGTCGCCGACAAATATCTTCCTCGCCTTCTGACCAGCGACCAGGGAGGCAGTTACGGGGTTACTGTCCTGCGCCTCATCGAAAAGGATCACGTCATACGGCAGCTGGGGATTACTGAGCTGGAAGAGCTTCAGGTATGCGTCATGCTGGCAGGGGAATTTGCTCTCGGTATCGATCATCTCGTCCCAGAGTTTCTGGGCAGAATTTATCGTCCGGTCGAGGTGATCGGCTCCGTGCTCCGCTGCCTCTTCCTCGCTGAGCGCAGCAAAATAATGCGCCTCACTGATTTCTTCGTCAGCGCTCGAAAGGTAGGCATTGAGCACAGCGATAGCGTCTCGAACATCTCCCCAGTTCCGTGTTTTGAGGAGCCCGGCAGCATCCGTCAGACGGATGTTCCCGAGCTTGTGCTGATAGTGTCGGCCAAACTGCGGCCAGGCCAACTGGTGGGATGTCTTGCACACTACGTTTTTCGGAAACTTCTCCGCGCCTTCATCCCGGATAGCGCGGTTGTACGCCAGATAGAGCATGCGCAAGTGGCTGTGATGGTTGGCGTAGGCAACAAGCGTTGTCGTCTTGCCGCACCCGGCATAGGCCTTCACCACCAGATGGTCACCTTGGTATTCGATGATGGGGAGCTGTTCTGCGGTCGACTTCATTGAGGCGACTCCATTCTGTTTTTTGCACATTTGCCGCCGTAGACAGACAGCGCTGCTAAGCACCAGAACGAAAACACGGCATCAATCAGGTCGCCCATTGGGAGATGGCGAACAACCAGGGCTACCGGCTCTGTCACCACCAGGAACGTCGCATACCCTGCAACGGCATGCATTCCGAAGGTGCGTAAGGCTGCTGCTGCTATGAGGAGGGGAAATAGTGTGTAAAGCGCCAAGCTATGCGTGGAGCTGGAGCTCGGGGCGAGGTGGGTACAGGCGACGACCATGCCAACCGCTACTGCCATCAAGCCGGCAGCGTGACGACTGGACATCGAGCGCAGCTCTTCGCCGCTGTGCCTGAACGTCAGAATCATGACCGCGTGCGAGCCGATGCCTGCCAGGTAGTCAATGAGTGGTGATCGGCATATCGCCGGAAGATATTTTTCGCTGGGCATGTGAGTCTCCTTAGGTGAGGAGATCGTTTCATGCAGGTCGCGGGGAAAGGTCTGGTTTCGGGCGGTTTTTTGGTCTGAATTACGCAGACGCCGCCCTAGATCGGGGCGGCCGGAGAATAGCGATGGCTCACCTTGGGTTATTCCAGAGCTATGGCACGCTGCCGACATGAAGCACACCAAGACCCTCCAGGTTCGCGTTCGAGACAAACACACTCAGCTGCTGCGCCAGATGGCCCGGCAGGTGAATTTCGTCTGGAACTACCTGAACGAACTCAGCCATCGCTCGATCCGTGAGCGCGGGGTCTTTCTGTCGGCCTACGACTTAGATCGCTATACCCAGGGCGCAAGCAAGGAACTGGGCCTGCACTCGCAGACATTGCAGGAAGTGTCGCGGGAATACGCCACGCGCCGCCGGCAGTTCAAGAAGGCCCGGCTGAGCTGGCGTAAATCGATCGGTGTTCGCCGCTCGCTCGGCTGGATTCCGTTCAAATCCGGCGCAGCGAGCTGGAAGAACGGCCAGGTGTTCCACAATGGCAGATGCTTCAAGGTCTGGGACAGCTACGGGCTGGGCCAGTACCGCCTCCGCTCCGGCAGCTTCAGCGAAGACGCCCGAGGCCGCTGGTATTTCAATGTGGTCGTCGAGCTGGAGACCCAGCTATCGACGGGGCAAGGGGCCGTTGGCATCGACCTGGGCCTGAAGGACGTGGCCACCTGTAGCGACGGGCAGCGGCTGGAGAATGGCCGTTTCTACCGCGACCTGGAGCCCAAGCTGGCCAGCGCCCAGCGTGCCGGCAAGAAAGCTCGGGTGCGGGCAATCCACGCCAAGATAGCCAACCGGCGCAAGGATGCCTTACACAAATTCAGCCGCTCGCTGGTCGAGCGCTGCAACACCATCATCGTGGGCGATGTCAGCCCGCAGAAACTCGTCAGAACCAGGATGGCCAAGTCGGTGCTCGATGCCGGCTGGGGTCAACTGAAAACGATGCTGGCCTACAAATGCGCGCACGCAGGCATCGTCTTCAGGGTCGTGAACGAGGCGTACACCACCCAAACCTGTAGCTGTTGCGGTGCATTGCCCGCCAGCAGGCCGAGAGGTATCGCAGGGCTTGGAATAAGGGAATGGATCTGTGAGTGCGGTGTCACTCACGACCGCGACGTGAACGCGGCCAGGAACATTCTCGCGCTCGGGCATGAGCGTCCTGGAGAGGGAATCCCCGGCGTTTAAGCCGGGGGAGGATGTCAATCCTTGGTTGTTGAAAAATCGCATGGGTGTTAAGTCCCAGCTGAAAGCAGTGAAACATGGCTCTAGATAATCCCAAGCCACCGGCTCACCCGAATCGGCGTTTGCTTTTGGCGCGACGGACGTTATAGCCCTTCACCCAGCTTTTCATGTCTTCACTCGGTGGTTTGGGTTGCACGGTACCGATCCATGCGCGATCTGGCAGCTCTTTCATGTATGCCTGGTATGCGTACTGAGCCCACCCGTCTTTCTTGCCGGTCTCACGGGCGTACCCAAGCAGCTCACAGAAAGTGTGCTGTTTACTGGTCGGCCCGAGCACTTTGCGTCGATCGTCTAGCTTCACCAGTTTGCCGGTGGCCACCGCCACCCCATCCGGTATTACGATTTCATTGCCACACTTCGGACAGAGCAATCCGCTGAAAACAAAGCTGCACTTCGGACATGGCTTGGTTTTTTTCTCCTGATCGCCTTTGTCCTGCGGGCGGCGGTCAAGACGCTCCCCTTCCCCATTGTCCATGGCATCGGGCACCTCGTCCGTTGGCTTCCCGTTAAGCAAGAGGTTCCCGGAGTGGTCAATGATAATGCAGTCGATTTTTCCAGTTTCAGGCGAGAGTCGCAGCCCGCGGCCAATCATCTGGTAGTGAAGCATCAGGGACTTGGTAGGCCGCGCTATCACGAGGCAACTGGTCGAGGGGTCATCAAACCCCTTGATCAGCATAGCCACTGAGACCAAGACCCTTATCTTGCCCGCCTTGTACTGGCGCAAGATCTCCTCGGTCTCATGCGGAGGCATATAGCCATCGATATGAGCTGCGGCAACCCCAGCTTTTAAAAACTCAGCAGCGAGCTTCTTGGAATGCTGGACGTTGCAGGCGAAAACCATCGTTTTGCGGTTTTCACCCAGTTCTTTCCAGTGCGTTACCACGTCACCAAGCAGCTTGGCGTCACCCATGACCGTGGCAAGCTCGTCCTCGATCCAGTCACCATTCGGCTTCGTGCTCACCCCCTTCAGCGAAGGCACGGAGGGCGCGTAGCACTGTGTAGGGACAAGGAAACCTTGGTCTGTCAGCTCGGAAAGGGAGATGCAGTTGACCAGTCTGTCAAAGATGCGGCCCAGGCCTCGCCGCCAAGGGGTAGCACTGAGCCCGATAACTGGCACCTTGTTCCGCCGGCACCACGTGATCAGCTCAATATGGGCTTCGTGGATGACATGCGCCTCGTCAATGAGAACAAGGTGTGGTTTGTGGTGGTTGAGCATGTAGTCCAGGCGCGGACGCAAGCTCTGGATCGTTGCGACCTGGATGGGTTTTCGATAGTCAGTGCAGGGATGGTCTGACTGAATCGCACCGGCGACCAATCCATCTTTGTGGAACCGCTCAAGCGTCTGATCGAGCAGCTTCACGCTGTCGACGATGAACCAGGCCCTCCGGTTCTTCGCCTGCGCACCGGCAATGATGTGCTTGGCCACCTCTGTCTTACCGGAGCCCGTAGGACTCATCAGCATCTGAATGATCGCGCCAAGGCTTATGCCCTTGCGGAGTTCAAAATCCTGCTGTTGTTGGTAGGGTCGGAGCTGCATCGAGGTTTCCCGCTGTAAGAACTACAGGTAGGAAACCATCGCTTCGAAATAACCCAAGCCAGGTGCTCGATCCGTGGAATGGAGACGGCAACAGAGCGCAGCCTGATTGAGACGGATATTTTTTCCTGCCAATGCGCCGATACAGGCTCTTCCTGATGCTCGCATCTCGACTTGGGTTTTCCGGCCGGCGTGCGACTGTGTTCGACATTGCCTGAGCTTTCGCACAGGCGTCGACGCAGGCCAAGAGATAGGAGTCGTAGATGGATGACGTAGGAAAGGCGCGCGCTCGCAAGTTTGCTGAGTCGCTGCGGCATGCAAGCTGGGTTATCGATGATGAAGCAGCCGGCGCACGAAATGCCGTTGGATTCTGGCTGTACTCATACAACCTGGTTGCTGGCCCCCGACTCGTTGGCCAGCTGACGCTGGACGGCTATCGAGCAATGCAGAGCGGCGAGGATCTGAAGAATCTTGACGGACTTCAGCCCGCTGATGTTCTCGGCGCAACCCTCAGCGCCTATGACGCTCTGCCCGAGCGGAGCCGCAATGCAGGGGAGTCGCAAACCGTCATATCAGCACTGTCGCTATACGCCAGTTCAACTATGACCTGGCAGGCGCTGCCGCCTCTCAAAACTGGAGCGCACCAACACTTCATGGTGTTCGATTGGCTCACGGCTTCCGGCAAGAGGATTTTTCGCCCCGCCGCTGCAATCACCGGTTCCGTTCTTGCTCCTGAAATCCTGACCGACTTCAGTAAGCAAGTGCTCACCGCCCATTTGTCGAAACACCCCCACGAAACGCCTTACTAACCCCAAACTACAGGGACTTTGCTCATGCCAATCCGTCACATCATCGTTCATCAGATCGACAAAAAACCTGATGGTACTCCAGCCGTCCTGCACGCCCGCGACAGCGAGCTGGGTGTGTCGCCACCCATCGACAACATGCTCGCCGATCTAAACGAGAGCTACAACGCAAAGCAGGGCAAGGCCTGGGGGCTCTTCCATGCGGAGTCCGGCGCTTATCCCTTCAGCCGATGGCTGAAGGAGTACATCGAGGGCGGCCAGGACTTCACATCTTTCACTCACGCTGCCGTAGAGCACCTGCAAAAGCTGATGGAAGAATCGAACCTCTCCACCGGCGGCCACGTCCTGTTCGCCCACTATCAGCAAGGCATGACCGACTACATGGCCATCGCCCTGCTGCACCACAGCGACGGCGTGGCGGTGACCGACGCCCTGGACGTGACCCCAGCCAAGCACCTGGATCTCGGCCAACTGCACCTGGCAGCGCGCATCAACATCAGCGAGTGGCAGAACAACAAGCAGTCCAAACAGTACATTTCGTTCATCAAGGGCAAGAACGGTCGAAAGGTCTCCGACTACTTCCGTGATTTCATCGGTTGCCAGGAGGGTGTAGACGCCCCCGGTGAAACCCGCACCTTGCTCAAGGCATTCAGCGATTTCGTCGAGAGCGAGGATCTGCCCGAGGAGCAGGCGCGGGAGAAGACCAATACTCTGGTTGGCTACGCGACCAGCCAGGCGAAGTTGGGCGAGCCGATGACGCTGGAGGAGCTGTCCGGGCTGATCGATGAAGATCGACCAAAGGCGTTCTACGATCACATCCGCAACCGCGACTACGGACTGTCACCTGAGATCCCAGCGGATAAACGCACCCTGAACCAATTCCGCCGCTTCACCGGCCGCGCCGAAGGTCTGTCGATCAGCTTCGAGGCCCACCTGCTGGGCTCCAAGATCGACTACGACGAGAATGCCGGCACGCTGACTATTCGCAATCTACCCACTCAGTTGCGTGATCAACTCAAGCGCGGCTAAAAAAATGCCCCGTCCATCTCTGGACGGGGCAGATACTGCTTAGCCTGGCCGGGTTCCTGCTGGGCTTTAGCGCAAGCTCAGGCCGTCGAACCCAAGCCGCAATGAGAGGTGTTCGGCAACCGAAGCGCCGATCTTGCTGGCAAAGCGATCCAGGGGATTCTGTTTGCGGGTGAAGTCAACGATCTTGCTCACACCTACGACTTCACGAGCCACGTAGTCAGAATCACCCAGGCGATCAACCAGCCCCAGTCCTACCGCTTGCTCACCAGTCCATATCAGCCCCGAGTATAGGTCGGGATTCTCCTTCGCTTTCAAACGCTCTCCCCGCCCAGCCTCAACCGAGCGAATGAATTGGTTGTGGGTTGTTTTGAGCACCCCTTCCCAGAACTTCGTCTCCTCTTGATTTTGAGGCTGGAATTGATCGAGGAAGGCCTTGTGTTCGCCGGACGTATAGGAGCGGCGTTCGACCCCAAGCTTTTGCATGAGCTCGACGTAACCAAAGCTCGCCGCGGTTACACCGATCGATCCGACCAAACTGGCCTTGTCCGCAAATATCTCATCGGCTGCGCTGGCAATGTAATAGCCACCGGAGGCCCCCAGATCTGTGATGACGGCATAAACCTTCGTGTCTGGATGCAGTGCACGCAAGCGGCGAACTTCGTCGTAAACATGGCCTGCTTGGACGGGACTACCGCCTGGGCTGTTGATTTCCAAAATCACAGCTTTCGTATTCTCACTTTCAAAGGCCTTGCCGAGGCTACGCTTCAGGTTCTCAGCGCTCGCTTCCTCCCCATCCGCAATCACTCCCCTCACCTTGATTTTTGCTGTTACCGGCACATCGGCCCCAACGCCATCAAGGTCTGCCCTTCCGCCGACCACAAAGGCAGTCACGACGATCCCAAGAGTCGCGAGACGGAAAAAATTCTTCCAGCGACGTGCTGAGCGCTGCTCTTTGATGCTTGCTTGCAGCGTTCGCTCCAAGACTTCAAGGCTTTGATCCATGGGATTTCCGTCAGAAAATTTATACACGGCTATTAAACACTGAGGAGAAGCAATCCTGAACAGGCAACGGGAACTTGGGATTCTCGACGATCGTGAGAGAAGGAGGCAGATCAACCTATACGGAGAACCATTTATGCAGGTCGTCACGCCCCAAGCCCGGCATCAGGCTGGACTTAACCTCAGCCTGGCCATTGGAGTTACTGGCTCACCACAAGCACTTTCTCGACTGAAGGCCAAGCTCGAATTAGCTGTTGAGGATGCTTTGCAAGATCTCTCCCAACAGGCCAGCAATGAGCTTGGAATTGAGATCGGTCGCTGCAACATCGAAACGTCCATCTCCCAACCAGAGCGCGACGGTTCGGCGTCGAGCTTGCCCCCCAAGAGTGATTCGGCGGAGCAGCTGGGAGTCCCCTCGGGGTCTGCATCCTCAGCTCCCCTGAAAGCAGGATCGTGCCTGTGAGCGCCGCATCCGCCGTGACACATCACCTCGAGCACGAGCGCTTTGTAGTGCGGGATATCTCTGACCAGTACGAGGCACCGACCTTTGACCTGATTTTCCGAGACCAGGAGCACGGAGTTGAGCGTTGCTCCGACAGCGTGTGGAGTTCGCACGAGCAAGCCTCGGTAGCAGCGGAGGCACTGGAAAAGGCGGATCGCCGTCCAGTTCACTGGGGTGTGTTGAAGAGCCTCTAAAAGGAGGCCCATAGAAATCAGGCGACCGGCTGTGTCGCCTTTTTTGTTCTCGCTTTTCCTTGCGCGGCCGGCCCCACGACTCAATCAGCTTGGTAGCCGGCCGCATTGAGGTGACTTGGGTTTTTTAAGTCGGCCTATAACGTGGCCAATGCAACCGCGACTGAAACCGAGGAGAAAAACACCGCACAACCGCAAACAGCGCAGCCCGCTTTCAGGCGAAAAAACCGTCTGAAATCGAGACCTTCCTCAGCCAATACCTAACAAACTAATCGCCGACCAACCAACAAGGATCATCGGAATGCAATTCAACAATTTCTCATCCTCGTCCAAATCTCCCTTGGCTCTCGGCTCGATTGCCATTGTGGCCGTTATAGGTATGGGTCTGCTGCTTGGCTCGTTTTATACCGTCGACGAGAAAGAACGCGCAGTGGTCCTGCGCAACGGTGCCTTCATGGAGGTGGCAGATCCAGGGCTGCATTGGAAAATCCCCTTCATCGACAGCGCCAAAGCGATCTCGATACAGAACAACGCCACCAAGTGGGACGGTTTGCAGGCATACAGCCGTGACCAACAGGCTGCAACGTTGTCGGTCTCGGTCAGCTGGCACGTGCCGGCAGGCGAGGTCGCGGAGGTCTACAAGGGCTACGCCGATCTGGACGGCCTGCTGACAAGAGCAATCAGCCGGCATGTCCCAACACAGGTGGAAAACGTCTTCGGTCAATACACCGCCGTCAATGCCGTACAGCAACGCGGCAAGCTGGTTGCCGATATCGCCTCTGCAATCAAGAGCGCAGTCAGTGGGCCGGTGGTGATCGACAGTGTGCAGGTCGAGAACATCGACTTCAGTGACGCCTACGAGAAGTCGATCGAAGAGCGCATGCGCGCTGAGGTTGCCGTGAAGACTCGCGAGCAGCAACTGGCCACTGAGCAGATCCAGGCGCGGATTGTCGTCACCCAGGCCCAGGCTACCGCGGATTCGGCACTGGCCGCCGCACGTGCCGAAGCGGAAAGCATCCAGCTGCGCGGTGAAGCGGAAGCAAAAGCCATCGACGCCCGCGCCCGCGCCCTGGGCAGCAACCCCGGCCTGGTCGAGCTTACCAAAGCCGAGCGCTGGAACGGCGTGCTGCCTACCACGGTACTTCCAGGCGGAACCCTGCCGTTCATCGACGCCAAGAAGTAATCCTTCCTCCCACACAAGAAGCCCGCAAGCCTGACCAGCTCGCGGGCTTTGTCATTGAAAAAGGGATCAATCTACCAATGTCCACAGAAATTCCCTCTTCCGATATGCCCAAGCAGGCCCTGCTAACTCAGGCTGAAAAGCTCATGAGCATTGTCATCGCGACGGCTGGCTTGCTGATCTTCGCGTGGCTGGCGATCTGCGTCCTCGCATCCGCCTGGTTGACCTTCCAGGTGCCAATCACCAACGAAGATATGCGGAACGCATCGTTCCTCAGCCCTCGAGTTGGTCTTTACTGGCATGGCTCCGTAATGGGGGGACTACTTGCGCTGTATGGGCTAGGGCAACTGCTAAGCCTGCGCGTGGCCGGCTTCTTCCTGGTCGTGCTGGGCATGTTCTTCATCTTCGCAACGTCCGAGGTAAGTGCTCTGCGTCAAGGCATCTTGGACGGTGATATGAAAATCGGCTGTTTCAGCTACGAGTCACTGGAGTGTCGGAAAATGCTCAAGCTGCCAGAGGGCGACGGCCAGTCCATCTACCGCAATCCGAGCCAAAAGAGAGAGGGTGGTTACGCGCCATGGTATGAGCCGATCCGGGCACATTTGCATACCAAGGTTACGGCGCTGCTGCCAAACACCATTCCCGGTGTTGCTTTTCTTCAGAGCCCGGTCATCGCCGCGTTTCATGTCGGCAAACTACAGAACGTAGTGGAAGCCCAGCGCAGCGATGTATCGAAATTCAGGGCCTCGGTAACCCAGTAGACATGCCGGTGGCAACGGAGAGAAAAATGCACCGAACCATACCCAGCTGCACCTTCTTATCGCGCAGCGAGGCTGAAGCATACTCGCCAGGCCCTGACTGCCATCTGATATCGATATCTGATGGCCTTGAAGATCAGGCCTGCATCGACGAAGCACGCTGGAAGAGCGTGAGCTACCACCACTTCATTGATGCTGGCTTTGACGAAGAAGTCATTGAGATATACGGGCCAGATTTTGAGCGGAATTACGTCGATTACCTGCTCAGCAGCAAGGCTGACGTGCTGCGGGAGCGCATACGAGAAATTGCAGATAGAGGGGAAAATATCGCTGTCAATTGCCAGGCCGGCCGATCCCGCAGTGCCGCGGTTGCTTTGTTTATCAGCAAACATCATGGGTACCAACTGCATAAGCCGACCCCAGACGCAAACCAGTGTGTCTACCGGATGTTGGCCAATGATGTTCACCTGATGGCGGCCTACCGTGCGGCAAGCACTCCAGCGGAACCAGAAGCGCCAAAGCGAAGCCTTCTCTCGGCAATCAAATCGCTGTTCTCCTGAGAGAGCAGAAGACCGCAGCGAGTCATGGTAAATTAGGCCCTGGGCAGCTTCATGGTAGAAGCTACGCTCCCAAGACACTCCTCCCCTCACCTGTCTCGTCTGTGGTGTCGCTGAAGCTGCCCATTTTATTTCCGAAGCCCGCCAGGCTTGCCCTAGGCGGGCTTTTCTTTGAGCAGCGCACTGTCGCTCAACCAGCAATTGGGTTTCCCTCTAGCCACCGTACTCTGGCCATCTTCACGAACGATCAACATTCCTCAAGGCAAAGGACTATGACTGACCGCCCGATCACCGCCGCAGTCCTGGATAGGCTCTTAGAATCCTTGGATAGCGCACCTGTCGAGTGCGATGGGATGTGCAGGCTGGTTGCTACCCGGTTGGCTCAGGCAGGAATTCCCTACCAAGGCATGCTTGGCCAACTGCTCGTTGCTGGCCGGGCCGTTTCTCCCCACTACTGGATCGAGGTTGGGATTTACCGGGTCGACTACCGCGCCCGGATGTGGCTCGGCACCGATCCTGAAATTCCCCACGGCGTTTTTCCTCTGGATGGGAGGCCTTCAGCCCAATACACCGGCATCAGGGTGCAAATTGATCCCCTGCCCCCTTCTGTCTACGAAATCCTGATCATGCCGCCGCTTGGCATCGGCCCTCCCGTGGCTCGTTGAGTTTGGTTGGGATTCCCAGCTCATGCCGTAGCCTGATGGCATCTCCTGGATAACTCGGATCGCCATATGTCTTACACCACCGCCACCATCACCGAACTGTTTGGTCTACGCGACAAGGTAGGCCTTACAACCGCTTCGGGCTTCAAAGCTCGTGTGCGCTTTGTTCAGCTGGCCTACCGCCACAATCTCGTGCATGAGATCACCAGCTACCAGTTGTGGGATCGTGGGTTTGAAGGGCTGGGCGAGCGTACTTTTGATACCTGCTTCGAGATGGGAGACAGTCCCGAAGTTATCGCAGAGCTGATCCGTGACGCGCGCACCCACGGCTATGCAGGAAACATAGAGATGGAGGTAGGAAATCCCGACTGCTTCGCCCGTTGGTGCGGCTACGCAGACCGCCAGCAAGAGCTTGCATTTTGAGGACTAGCACCTAGAGCAATCTCAGCCCGGTTCGCCGGGCTTTTTGTTGGCTTGGGATATTCCGGAATGGAAATAGCCTGAAGGCATCTCCCCCTCTGACAACAAGGAGTTGCCTCATGCAGTCCCCTTCATTCAAGTCGAGCTATTTGCCGGAATACCTTGCATGGCTCATGTTCCTAGCCGGGGTGGCCAATGCCACGCTGATCTGGTCTGGGGTGTTCGCAGCCGCGCCTCAGGCTTTCCTGCTGCTTTTTGGCGGGCTTTTCGGCACCGCTGGCATCGCACTCCTCGGCTTACTCATGTTGGCCACCTGGTGCGCCCTGGGGTTACTGCTGGCCGCTCTTACCCGCCGGGCGCTGGAGTGTCGGTCATGAGATTCAAGAAGTACCTGCTTCGTCAGGAAAAACGCACTGTCACAGAGCGAGTCAACTACCCCGGCCTGAAGGTCGGAGCTTGTGAAAGCAGGCTGGGTTGACCAGGGAAAGCGGTATTAACCCGCTCCGTTTGCACCAGGTCGAACCGAAGCTGCGTATTTCGCCTTGAATGCAGAGACCCGAGCCAAATGCCGTGCAGCCTGGAACGCCTGGGTAGGCCCGAGCGATCCGCTGTACCTGATCTATGTCGTCAACCAGTTCAACGGCGTAGGTGCCGCCAGAGAGGCCAGAATGGCCGCAGACCGGCAGGCCATGAACAGCCGAATCATGGCCCGCCTTCAGGCTCAGCCTGAATTGCTGTGAGATGGTTTGCTGTGGCTACCTGCCGGCCGGCTTCTTCTTGGCCGGCAATCTCTCTACGTTGGCCGAGTGCTCAATGGCTATTTGGCGATGGACAAACTCCAGGAATTCCTGCGCCGTCCGGTGTTTTGGCTTCCAGCTTTCACACAAGCTAAGTGCGGCCGCAATGTCCGCCTTTGGACTCCCACTCTGCCGATAGTCGAGGATTTCAGATAATCCGCGCACGATGTCTGTATAAGCGAAATCGACGTAGCCACCCAGTGCCTTTTCCTTGAGCGCTCGCTGTAGTCGCTCCTGGTACTGACTTGTCATGGTTGGGACATCATAGAAATCCAGGATGAATTTCTCCTGGTGAAGCGCCATCGCCAGCGTTGTAATCCGTATTGCGTCCTCCGCCGTTGCCTGGGGCCTCGGGATTGCAGCTCTAACCTCGGCGTCAATCAGGGCCTTGCGAGCCTTAAGCCGAGCCTCCCTCTGCTTCTCCTCCCGGCGCTTGATCTCTTTGGCGTGCTCAACACGAATATTGATCGAGCGGACGATCTCTCCAGCCTTTCGGATAGCGTCAGCCTCCTCCGGCTCGAGGAGTTTATGCAGTGGGCCTCCCAACAATTTCTCAAGCTGGGTCGCCGTGCCAGAAAGCGCCGTTTGTTGGGCTTTCAGGCTAGCGGCGTTGTAATACTCCAGAACGGCCAGGACATCCTCCGCGCTGATTCTCCAGTGAATTTTATCTTTTCCCATTTTCACTCTTCGCTCGTCCGGACAGCCAGTGGCGTTCAATCCTGCTTCAGGCCAGGTGCTTGGGTTGTGCCTGGCAAGTGGGATAATCCATACATCTTAGTAGCTCTCCAACAGGAAAACCTATGCGCAGCGGGCTAGATTCGGCTGAGGATGACTTCAAAAAATGGCTCAGCCCTTCCGTGGTGGTTGACTCCTCGGGTTTTCCTTTGCTGCTGGAACATCGAACCAATGGGGAGTTCGACACCCTTGATCCGTCCAAAACGGTCGACGGTGGGCTTCATTTTGGTACCTCAGAACAGGCCTCCATGCGTGCTGGCAAGGGTTCCCGTGTCATCCGAGCCTATCTGAAGGCGAAGAATATTCGCCGAAGCAAAGATCGCGGCGGTAACTGGAAATCCATAATCGCGAGCGCGAAACGTGCGGGGATGGATGCAATCGTCTATCTCAACCGCTACGAAGGGCTCACCACCGAGGTGATTGAGCGGCTAAGCGCTAGTGGCGACCTCAGCCGGCTCGACGACATGACAGATGCGCAGTTTAGAAAGGTAGTGCCCGAGGCTCGGGACAGTTACATCGTGTTCAGTCAGGATCAGCTTTGGATTCAACGCGAACGCTCTGAATAGACACCCTAAACCCAACCGATAGCGACACCCAACCACAGAAGGAGAATGACCAAATGGCCGATCAACTGGATTACCTCGACGCATTGGCGCTGCGCGTGGCCAAGGGCGACCTTGACTGTGTTGGTGCCCTGAGTCGTGGCGAATACCTCTATGTCGCACTGGCCGCGAACAGCGCCGAGCTGCTGAACCAGAGCAATGACACTATCGCCGAAGCACTGGCCCGCCTGGGGCCTGAATGGACTGCGGCGCTGATCGAGCGCTGGCAGTACAAAGGCAATCCAGCCCGCTACTGAGGGAACTCGCCCCATGCGTGCCGACCTGCTAGACCGCTACATTGCCCGCCTGTGCGCTGAGTCGGCGGGCCTCGATTCGCTGCATATTGACGTTCCCTATATGGCCGGCCGCAAGCGCTACGAAGCCGGCAGGCCCTGGCCCAACCCGCTCGGCCTGGTCTACCGCGCGCAGCGTATCGCCCGCCTGGGTTATGCCGACGCCGCGCACGGCCGCCCGGTGCGGAAACTGCGCGACAGCGCTGCGCCGGTTACTAACGTGACCTACCCAGCGCCTGACCCCGTGACCGTAACGAACTGAAAGGAACCCGCTCCATGCGAACCCTGACGCTGCCACTCAAAGGCGAGTATTTCGACGCGATCAAGGCTGGCGTCAAGCCGGAAGAATTTCGGGCTGCCACACCCTATTGGCGTCGGCGTTTGGAGGGGCAGAGCTTCGACCAGATAGAGCTGACACGTGGCTATCCGAAGCGCGGAGATGACGCACGAAGACTTGTGTTGCCCTGGAAGGGCTATCGCTTGACGACGATCGTTCATCCGCACTTTGGGGCAGATCCAGTCGAGGTTTTCGCCATTGATGTTTCGCGCTAAGGAAACGGTTCAGTGAATCCGATCAAGCAGCACTACCGACTGAAAAAACCATGTGCGAATTGCCCGTTCCTGAAGGAGGGAGCCATTCCGCTAAGCCGCGGGCGCTTGGAGGGGATTATTTCTACCCTGATCGAGGATGATCACTCGACTTTCCAGTGTCACAAGACCGTGCATTCAAAACGGGGTGGCAACTGGGACGATGAGGGGAGCTATGAGTCCTCGGGGCACGAGTCGATGTGCGCAGGCGCTGCGGCATACCTCATGAAGAGAGGCAGGCCGACCGTGGGTATGCGATTTGCCTTCGCCACTGGAGATGCTGCCCCCAGCGACTGGGATTCAGCGAGAGAAGTCGTGATCGACTGACAGCTTGGGATTTTTCGGGACAATGAGAAGTTGGTGGAAACCAAGGAGGTTTTCACTTATGCAGCTTTTCGAGAACGACCGTCATTCCAGTCCAGTCCTTCATGGCGATGTCATCGACCAATTTTTTGCCCCCGTTCAGTTTGACGCGCTGACGTTGCTGGCCGGCGATTACGAGCGCGAGAAGGCCCGTGTCATTGAGGTACATGGGATCATCACCCAGGAAAAGGTTTCTGGTGTGCTGGGTTATTTCTTCGATGGTAATGGCAATGACCAGTACGGTCGTAGCGCAAGCATTCGCCATACCAGCGCCTTCGGCGAAATATTCCAGCTTGAGGGCGCGCTGAACGAGTTGACCGCAGCCTATTGGCAGCGTGCGCTCAATCAAACCGACCTTATGGAGCACATGCCGCAGGCCCGCCGTAGCCAATGGCACAAAACCCTGAACGCCTGGCGCGACCACAAATACAAACGCGGCGAGAACCCTGAGCTGGATATGCCAGAGTTCAATCTCGACAACCTGCGTGCAACGATTCAAAGCCTCCTCTCCCGCCGTGTTGAATTCTTGGCCGAGCGTGTTGATGGCATCTTCCGAGCCCTGTCGCGTACCCATGTGACCAATCAGCCAGAAGGCTTTTACAAGCGCGCAATCATGAGCCACGTCTATAACGACTGGGGATCGACCGATCATGACCGTGAGGGCTATATCCACGATCTACGCATGGTGGTAGCCAAGTTCATGGGCCGCGATGATCCGTGCCGTGCTTCTACCACTCGCATCCTGCACCTGGCACGGGCAAGCCGGGGCGAGTGGGTTGAGATAGATGGCGGCAGCGTTCGCGTTAGGGCATACAAGGTGGGTACCGCTCACCTTGAAGTCCATCCGGACATGGCATACAGGCTCAATAGCGTGTTGGCGTTCCTGCACCCGATGGCCATCCCGGAGAGCTTCCGCAAGCGCCCAGCAAAGCCGAAGGCATCTGGCTTCAACAGCAAGACACTTTACGAGCGCCCCCTATCGAACGCTGTGACATCGCTGCTCAGCAGCGCTGAGACATACTGCTACCTGGAGAAGACGACCAACTTCCGCCGCGAATACGACCGAATTAACGTACCCAATACGCTGTGTATCTCCGTGCGCGAGCGTGCGGACAGCAAACACCTGCTTGATGAGGTGGGCAGCGTCATGGCGGCTCTGGGCGGGGTTCTGACCACCTGCCCCAAGCATGGCCGCCTAACCTACTGGCAGTTCGACTATGACCCGCGTGACGCTGTTGCAGAGGTTGCCGCACGTGGCAGCATTCCCGACCAGAAGAGCTATCAGTTCTACCCGACCCCTCCGAATCTCGCACAGCGCCTAGTGGACTGGCTGGATATCAGCCTGCTCGACACTGTATGCGAACCTCAGGCTGGCCAGGGCGGCATTGCTGATCTGCTGCCCAAGGATCGCACCCGTTGCGTCGAGGTCAGTCCGCTGCATTGCCAAATACTGAGAGAGAAAGGACACAACGTCATCGAGGGGGATTTCCTCGCCTGGAAACCTGGTACCTCCTTCAGCGTGATCGCCATGAATCCGCCATACAGCGAAGGCCGCTGGCATGAACACCTCCGTCACGCCGGCACACTTATTGAAACCGGCGGACGACTTGGGGCAGTGCTGCCGACAAGCGCCCGGAGGCTCGCTGCCGATCTGCTACCTGGCTTCAAGCTCGAATTCTCCGAGGCGATTGATAACGCATTCGACGGTACATCTATCAGCGTTCTGCTGCTCAAGGCCACTAGAAAGCCCCTGTAATCACCACACCCGCTTTACCCAGACGGGCGACGGCTATAGCGCGGTGCAGTAAATGCACCTACTTGAGTTGGCAATTTCTCCCGCGCTGGCATGCTTATGCGACAAATCACTGGAGCTTCATCTATGCGCAAATTGTTCATCTACGCCCTTGTTGGCCTCTCGCTGGTCGGCTGCGATTCGTCGCGAGATTCGGGGGGCGCAGCCGGTACCGCTGCTGTCGAGCACGAGCGCACTCTGCGCTACAGCAAAGCAGAAGACGGCTCGACGGTGATTCAAGCTATTCGCATCACAAACGGCCAGCGTGCGGTCGATACAGCAGCTGGGAAGGACGCAGTTCAAAGCAGGGGGGGATTCATGAACCAAGTCGCCTTCAAAGAATGTGGCCGTGTGAACTTTGCCAGCACGGGGCCTGGTGAGGGCGTTGTTCAAGGCATCCATACAGGGCGTGGGATGACTGCTAAATGCAAAATCCGAAACTGGGACGGTCAGTGGCATATTGTTGAAAGCAGATAATCGAAGCGAGCACAAAGGAGTAATCATGGAAGTTGTTGCAATCAAAAGCCTTAGAACACTTAGTCATTCGCAGAAGGAAGAAATACTGCGGATGGCTGAACGCTATAGCCTAGATTTGGTCAACCGGCCAATCAGCGCTGATCACCCCATGTTCGGCGTAGTTCGCGCCTGGATGCTGACTGATATCGCCCTTCAGCTTGATCCAGCAATTAGCCTTCAGATCAATTCTGAAGTAGTAATCGCTGTAAATGTTGCATCAAAAGTTATAGGTTTCATGACCCTGAGCCGAGCTAATGACTCCGCAACTGCTTGTGGAATAAATTATATCTGCGTTGATTCAGCACATCGCAATCAGGGGGTCATGACTGCGATGATTGACAGCCTGAAACCACGCTTCACCGATATAGCACTCAGCTGCTTTCCAACACTCGTAGAAGCGTATGAAAAGATCGGATTCGTAATGTGCGAGTCCCAAGGAGCTCAAGTCGCTATGCGAATTGGCGACTCGTACAATATGAATGTCATAGACCCCAATTACTTGAACAGTCAAAGAGCCGTTTCGCTGGAAGCACAACGCTTGATCAACGAGCTCGGCCCTAAGCGAGCAGTCGCTATCAATGATGAGTATGACGCGGAAACAAAGCGCATCTCTAAAGAGGTCACGGCTTTCGTTGAGAAACGCAAAACAGCGGCATCGAAAACGGGCTACTGACCACGGTCGGACTTAGCGGTTCATGATCCATCTACATAGGTTGGTCAGGCAACGACCCGGCCGAGAACTTAGGCCACCTGCCGGGTTGGTTGCCCCTCCCCCTCCTCCCCTACCTCTTCTATTCCAAACATACATGCTTTCGCCGGGCTGGGTCCTCTTCATTCCTGGTAGGGTCAAACAGCTCGAGCGCAACTGTGGGCTATGGTGTGGGACATATCATTTGGGATTTTCCAAACGTCTTATAGGTTCTGGCCTGTAGCCGATTTGTATGGGGATACCTTATCCTCCTACATTCCGGCGAGATCTGGCGCGATCGCAGTATCAGCGCCTGCGAACCAACGAGCCGCGAGGAATCCGTAGTGAAAACCCATGATTCGAATGAGCACGCTCAAAGCGAGCCGATTTCTGGTGAGATTTATCACGTCACGCCAACCCGTCATCTCGAGTCCATATTTCGTGATGGCTTACGGCCGCAGATTGGGCCTCGCTCCGCGCTACTCGGTGAGGCCAAGGAAATGGTCTATTTCTTCGGGTCGATGCTGGCAGTAGAGGACGCACTCAGTAACTGGCTTGGTGAAGCGCTCGATGACGAGCCTGGAGCGATTTCCGTTCTTGCCGTCGATCGCTCAGGTTTACACCTCGTTTCAGATGGTAGGTACGAGCTTGCGTGTCCTCACCTCATTCGGCCGGAGAACATTTCTCTCGCTTTTCAGGATGATGTGCCGGCGGATGAAAGGAACGGCCCGGTGACCGGGGGGGCACCTCATGAGCAAACTAACCCCTAAGTTCGTCAAGGATGTCGACCAGCCCGGCTCCTACCAGGACGGAAGGGGGTTGATTCTTCGTGTATCAGCTACCCTGCGGAAGAGCTGGGTCTTTCGCTATATGCTTGCGAAGCAACGGCACGATCTTGCCCTGGGTACGTTTCCTGCCTTGAGCCTCAGAGACGCACGACTGGAGGCTGACAAGTACCGACTCGATATCGCACGCGGCGTTGATCCAGCCGCTGAACGCGCGAAGGCCAAAGCTGCCAAAGCATCGCGAGCCACAACGAGCCACACATTTCGGGCGTCGGCAGAAAGGTACATACGCACGCATTCCTCGAGCTGGTCCAAGAAGCATCACCAGCAATGGCAGAATTCCCTCACGAAGCATGTCTACCCTGTCATAGGCGGATTTCGGATAGCCGAGGTCGACACGGACGATATCCTGGATGTGCTGACGCCGATCTGGAGCAAGATCCCGGTTACTGCGAACCGCATCCGGAATCGCATTGAGCTCGTGCTCGATGCAGCCAAGGCACTGAAGCTTCGGCAAGGCGAAAACCCCGCACGGTGGCGCGGTCACCTCGACAAGCTCTTGCCCAAGCAATCGCATACGGTAGTCCCCTTCCCGTCTCCGACACCTTCACGAACGGCCGAGCTGCTGGCCAGGCTCGACTCGCTGGATGGTGCAGCAGCTCGTGCTGTTGAGTTCGCAATTCTGACAGCAACACGTAACCAGGAGGTGAGTGGGGCCCAGTGGGCAGAAATAGATTGGGAGGAGAAAATCTGGTTGATCCCGGCAGGACGCATGAAAGCGGGCAAGGCTCACCGGGTACCACTTACGGACCAAATGATCGAGGTGCTACGGCAGCAGGTCGGAAAGCATGCCAAATGGATATTTCTCAACTCCTGGCGCACAGGCCCGATTCCCGGCAACGCAATGGCAAGGGTGCTCGATCAGCTCAAGGTCGATGGAGTGGTACCGCATGGGTTCAGATCTACTTTTCGGACGTGGGCCGCGGAAGAAACCGATCACCAGCGAGAGGTTTGCGAGATGGCTCTCGCACACACCCTCAACAGTAAGGTCGAAGCAGCATATAACCGAGGTGACTTGCTGGATAAACGTCGCGCTCTGATGGAGGATTGGGGTAGATTTCTTGCCGCCAATGCTCCCCAGGTGAGGGGTAAAGTGTCGGAAGTTTCGGAGATGCCCCCTAATCCGGGGTCTGACCCGGCCAAGGTCCAGCCGGCTGCCTGATGGAGGAGATGATGGGCGCTCTGCTAGGAGCGCCCGAGTAACAGCCAGCTTATTCGCTGGCTTGGCCGAAGGTGGTGCCTCGAATATTGTTTGCCTCGTCGCAGATCCGAGCTACCTCCAGTAGTGCCTTCAGCGCTCTATCCTCCGTCTCCCTCGTGGCAAAGGCAATCATGAACCCATGCAGCAGGCCGGCGAGCATTGCCCCACTGTCAGCAACGTTTCGGTTCCCTGCAACGGCGGAGAATTGCTCCAGGAGGGCAGCAGGTGCCTTCAGAAGAAATTCCTGGCCGAGGGATTTTCCGATACTTGCTGCATGAACACACTGGTGAGCCAAAGCTTCTTCAGGCGACATCGGTGTACCGTCATAATGCTCGAATGACGCCTTTACATGGTTGCGACCGTGCATGCCGGCAGCGATGCTTTCAGCTCCCTGACGGATCTTCTCAACTGCAATACTGGCTATGCTGAAGTCTGTTTGCGCTTCATCCATAACCGCGGCCAACAGGCGCTCATCGACGTTTTCAGTGCTTTCCATCTGATCCTCCGTTGATAGTTATTTACCTCCATTTCAAGTTCTCATTCAATTGGAAAAACCCAAATTCCCGTGGGCAAATCGAGCTCATAAAAAAGGCCGGGATCACCGGCCTTCTATTCTGGAAGCTCAGCGCAAGCGCCGGCTCACTGGGTTCGCCATGTCTCGACTACATCAGCTCCATGCTGTTGCTTCCATTCCTTGAGCGTCTTCTGGTTGCCGCCCTTGGTCTCAACGATCTCACCCGTGTTGGGGTTCCGATAGATCTTGACTGCTCGTTGGGCACGAGGTTTGCCAGGCTGATGGGAAACCTGCTTGCGATAGTCCGGGTCAAGAATCGCGATGATGTCACGCAGGTTCTTGCCATACTCAGACATCAAGGATCGTAGCTTTTCCTCGAACTCCATCTCCTTCAAAAGGGCTTCATTTCCGCTCAGCTTCTCCAGTCGGTCCTGAAGCTCCTTGATGGCTTCCTCTGTGGCTCGGTACTCGGTGATGAGGGACATCTTGTCTCCTTGGTTTTGGTTTCATGGCCTGAGCCGTGACGAGATGCGCCAGGCTTGCTAGAGCTGCTGGTTAAATCATGCCTGCCGTTGCAAGGAATGCATAGCCTGCAAGGAATCCGGCGGAAGGCCAGAAGGCATAAAACTGAATGTTGGCGAAGAGTTTCTTGTTCATGTCGTCCAGGAGGGCTAACCCTCCTCCTCCAAGCGGTTGATTTCGGCAATTACGCCCTGCATGTTTTCGATCGCAATTTCGGCGGCTTTCCGGGCCTTGCCGAACAGTGATTCCTTTCCTTCAAGCAGGGAGTCGAGGCGGTTGTTCTCGCGCCGGAGCTGCTTAGCAATGGCATCAAAGTCTTCACCCTCAGGGGGTTTCTTGCCCTGGAGCTTGAGTTCCATGGCTTCGGACTGCTTCAGCATCAGATCGCGAACAACGGTACGCTGAGTCGCGCTTTGTTCGTCGAACCCATTGATGCTTTCGAAAACCTTCACGGCCGCTTTCGCACTGGACAAGGCTTTGGTGCCTACTTCGGACTTCCCTGCCTTGGTTTGAGTGGCTGCCTTCTCAGTATTCACGCCAGATGCACCATTGCTGCTCGAGGGAGCATCGTCACCTCCCGCCTGGCCGCCGGCGGCCTCGGCTGTCTCCTCTTCGGTGCAACCTTTAGCCATCTGCTGAGAAATACTCGCCGCCCCATCTGGAGCGTCGTTCGTAGCACCTGAATCATCAGCGGAAGAATTGGACGCGGAGCCACCCTCGCCACCGAAGAGGTTCGGGCCAAAATCCATTACGGTGTCTTCCTGAGGTGTTTGCATGTGGGGTACTCCTTTTCTGTTCGGGCTTTAACCTATGAAATCACCCTTCCAAAAAATCCCAACCCTCACGTCTCCTCAGCGTATCTGGCCTGCATTTTTGCCTTCACCCGATTCTCCAGCCTCTTTGCTACGTCCACAACAAACGCAAGGAACTGAAGATCGAGGCCTTCCTCAACCTCATTCATGATGTCGTCGGCAACGCCCTCAGCTTCTCGACCGAACTGCATTCCTGCATCAGCCATTTCGAACAGTAGCTGAGCCGCTGGCTTTCTCTCCGAGGTATAGAAAATGTCCGACTCTTGCTCGATCGCGGCTATTTGGTTAGCCGGCACTTCGTGTGCTGAATCAGCATCTTCATCATCGTCAAGCGGCACCGGCGGTGGCAGGTCACTGCTTTTTTCTGGGGGCGGAAGTGACTTATTGGACAACGTAGGTTTCGCTCTGCCCTCCTCTCTCATGTCCTTCGCGGCCTTACGTATTGCCTTAGGCCCGCGGCTACACAACTCTTGCTGAGCCTCTTTTTCGAGCTTAGCCACCTGTTCCGCTGCGGATACGCTCACTTCACCAGATTTGACAGCATCCAACAGCTCTTGGGTGCCGTCCCGGACAACCTTGCAGGCAGAAGACACAGAGCGTGGGCTGATACCCAGGACTTTGGCTGCCTCCTCAATAGCCATCTTTGCGGCTTCCAACTCCTGCCCGGCTGCCTTCTCCAGGTCAACAGTGATAGCGCTGCACCCACGCAGCGAGGACAACTCGGCAGCGATCAAAGCCCGTTGTGCCACGGTGAGCTGCCGGCGATAGAGGTTCAGAGAGAGGACGTAACCCAGCGCATCATCTCCAGTGTATTCCTCTGTTTGGGGTTCGATCAGCAGATCCTTGCAAACGCGATATCGGTTACGCCCATCAAGGATCTTGCCTTCATGGAGAACGATCGGGGCACGCTGTCCGTTGGTATCGATATCTTCAAGCAGGGCTTGGTAGTCATCACCGATAATTAGCGGAAATAGCTGAGCGTAGTCGTGAAACTCCAAATCATAGCTTTGCATAAGCAGCTTCTCGCTCCAGGTTTTATCAAGGAACGATATGTCAAACACATAAATAAATGACGCCTTTTCAGGTCGCTTTTGCGTCTGAATTTGCGGCCACCTTGTTGGCCCGGCGTCGACATTCGCGCAAAAAAAACCCTGCCGTTTAAGCAGGGGTTGTGATCTACAGAAGCCAGTAAAACAAATCTAAATCAATATTAAATCTTCTCTTGAAGTTGGCTTATTAATTCCTCGAGAGCTTCCTGATCTGGTTTTGTGTCAACGAATCTAAGCGACTTGTCTGAAAGGACTTCCATGACACCCCATTTCAATTCATGTAAATCCTGGCCCGGCTCTGGTGGCGTCTCCCAGTAGGGAAAGCTTCTGACTACATGAGGCGGCATCTTTGTGATCATGGCTGAATCTCGGTATTTTCTGTCAAGGCAAAGGCTGCATGCTAATCAGTGTATAAATATACAGTCCTGCATCACTACACAAAAACGGCGTCAAAGGTTCGTCATCTTTTCAGCTCGTAAACTGGTTGCAGGACGGCAACACCTATAAAAAGTTGTCTCACAGCACAGCATAAGCTAGGGCCATGTCTACAGCAAACATTAGGCCATCACAGACCATTTAAGGCGTGATAAGTTTCATTAATTTGATGTTTTTTGAGCTTTTCTGAGCGCCGCTAAGCCGACCCGTTCCTACAGAAGGAAAGCGAACTGGCGGTGGTAAAAGCATAGGTTATCGCGGAGATCTATGTAGATCATTTCCCGTCCGGAGTATGGGATGGCCCGTGGATAGCCAACCTTTGAGCTTCTGAGCTAAGCCCATGGCGCTCGCCCTACTCTCCGCGCGCGCTCAAGCAACCAGGGAAGCGAATGAGCTTGTGCGCGTCCTGAATATCGACTCCGATCGGATCGAGCTCGGATCTAGGCATCGGCCACGGTTCATTCGCACTCACTCACCGACACCTTCGGCCTGAGCCAGCCTTGCCTGCGCACCTCTGCCATCGCCGCTTCCAGCTCAGGAATCGAGGAGATGTCGCAAGACACCGTTGGTTTTTTTCCTTTGCGGTCTGTCGGCAACTGCAATATGACCTGTTCAGGATCGCTCAGGGAGACCTTGAATTTTATGCTCGGGAGTCCGCTAAAGATGATGCTGGTCTTCGTTAGGTTCAGCTCAGCTGAAGCCTGCCGCACCTCACCTTCGTGCTCATACGCCAGCGAGATACGGTGTTTGGTTGAATTGCTCATAGATAACCCCTGGCGCTTGGTCTGCGCAAATTTGCGTGACGCTTAGTGCTTTGTTTTGAGCCCGCGCCTCGCCTCGGATGAACCGATCTTCGCTGCTCAACATGTGAATCCGCGCTGGGGCCGAACACTTCAGCCAGTGCTCTGAAATCACAGAAAACAGCTCGATACGGCTCAGGCCGAGCAAATGCTCAGGCTCAATTTTTGACAGCTGTGCGAGCGTGGTGAATCGTGTCTGCGGTTGCACCCTGAGCTCTGGTTGCGCGACTGCGGTTGCCATATATCCCTATCTCGAAGTCTGAAAACCATATTCTGTCATGGCATTTCGCCTTCGTGTTCGCGTTTTCTAACCAGTTTCGCGTCTGAAATAATTCATTACGACACTACTGATAATCATTCGCTTGTAATCAGGGAGCGATCAATGGTCTTCAAGAAAGCCTCAAATTGTTCCGCCAGCCGCTTCGCATCTACCGTTTTCTCGCATCGAAACTCGACTTTTTTCCCATCTACACGAACCTTGCCTATCCCACTGATTTCTTTATCGGTGAACTTGCCCGGCGTCTTCTGCTGATCACGCGAGGCAAGCTCCTTCGCTAACCATCGTAGGGCATGCTCCTGCGTCCATTGATGATCGCGCATAGAGGTAACTGCTTGCAGAAGCAGCGCCGGCTCGGTACGACTGAATTCAATGAAGTCCTTTGCCCATTTCCCGCCGATAAGCCCCGGATTCGTGTCGAGTATTGCTCGCACTTCCTCTGGCAGATCCATTAGGAGAAGACACCTGCTAACTATCGAATGGTTGACCCCTACCCTGCGCGCGAGAGCACGAATCGAGCTTTCCTCCCCTGCTCGCATGATCGCGGCATAAGAACGGCCGCGCTCATACTCGGTCAGAGCTTCCTGTCCCTCGTTGTCGGTTAGGGCCAGAATCTTCGCCATTGCATCCGTAACGGAGCGTACATAGGCGGTCACGGTTTCCCTGCCCAGCAGCTTGTGAGCACGCCAACGGCGCTCGCCGCCGATCAACTCATAAACTCCATCCCCGACAGGGCGGACCGTCAACGGCTTTACCAGTCCAACAGAGGCGATCGAGTTCGCTAGATCCTCAATAGCTGCTTCGCTGAAGGTCAAACGAGGTTGAAACGGAGATACCCGAATCGAATCGACCTTCACCTCAGCAAGAACGCCGCTATCACTTGCGGCAACAGCCTCATCATTATGACCTGGTGCTGGAGCTAACACTGCGGCCGGACTTGGCGCACTGACCTCCTGTTCTGCCCGTTGTGCGGCGAGCATGTCTGCAACGGAGACCCTGAGATTAGGCTCAGCAATTTCCGCGGGTGGGCGAACTCCAGTGACCCATTGAGGGGGGGTCTTTTTTTGACCTGGGTAATCCTCCGACTTGGCCATATTTCCTCCGAAACCTAGTGGTGGTGCTCCGAGCACCACTCAATTCTCAAGATTTAAGTGGTGCTCCGAGCACCATTATTTTCTGATTTTCGCTGGTGGTGCTCCGAGCACCACTCAAATCTAACGACCCTGGTGCTCCGAGCACCACCTCAATCACTGCGCGGCCAGATCGCGTATTCGTTTCAGCGCTTCACCAAACACGCTGCGCATCGAGTCAATCGTTTTGGAAGACGCACCTTTCCAGACAAGCAGGGGAACGCCTTGATCAAGTGCTTTTCCGTAATCCTCGGAGTAATAGAGTTTTTCCTCTGATACCCGACCAGGGAAAAGATCATTCAGGACAACCAGGTTACTGAGGATGCGTTTGCGGTTGCGGATGAACATCGTAGGAATAGCGAGCACTCCTGGAGAGCGGCGATACGCTTTCGCAAATCGGACCATCCAGTCGTTAAGCCGCATCAGAGCCCGGAACGAAAATTTGTCCATCCGCACGGGGCAGAGCACAAAGTCGCTGGCAACGATAGAGTTCTTGGTGAGCCTGGAGGCGGTAGGCGCGTTGTCGAACAGAATCACATCATAAGAGGAGATATCGACACCTGGGATTTCTCCGCTACGCGCCCGCTCAAGCCACCCGGCGTACCAGAAGTCCATATTGTTTTCGGCATCGAGTGCCACGGCCAGGTCTTCCAGATATGCATCGGCAGGAATCAGGTGTGGCCCGTTCTCACCGAATGGCTTCTTGACGACTTCCTCGAAAGTCATCGGATCAAAGCATCTCACCCGGAGATCGGGACTCAGGAGGCTGCCAAAATGGCCGGCGACATAGCGATCGGCTGGTATTCCCATCGCCTCGAGATCTGATAGTGCGAGATCTGGATCGTAGCCAAACACGCTGGACGAATCGCCCTGAGGATCGTTATCAACGCAAAGCACCCTCAGACCTGCAAGCTGAAGGAATACAGCAAAGTTGACTGAGGTTGTCGTCTTTCCGGTACCGCCTTTCTGCACGAACGTTGAGATAACAATCTGCCGAGGCAGTCCCTTTGCGTAGCCTTTCGCTCGGCGAAGCGCAGCGATGTCAAAAATATCGCGAAGCGTATAAGCCCTTGAGGTGACAGTACCTCGCGGAACCCGGCGAATCTCGATGCCGTTTTCGTCTTCAATATCTTTGAGGCGACGGGTGGTAAGGCCGAAGCAGTCGGCCGCGAACTGGGGGGGATAGAGGAGGGCGTCGAAGTCGGTGTAGTTGACCGTTTCTTCTTCAAACTGCTCGCTTGACTGCTGCATGACAATCCCTGCATTTGCTGAATACAGGGGGATGATAATACGTAACGCCATATTTTCAAGGCTAAATCATGGTACGGGCCTTTTTTCCGCTGCTTATCCCGAACTGATGGCTAGGTATCCTGCCGATCAGTTCGGGTTTATGGCTGTTTTTTATGGTTTGAAGCGAACTGGTTTTTGTATGGAAAGAGGAGGGCTGTTCTGTGATTTAGTTAGGCGTACTGTTTTTGAGCTTGGGTGCGTGCGCGTTTGAAGTCGGCGCTGATGTAATTGACTGTGAATTGGGTATCCAGGGGATGCGATTCGACAACCACCTCGGTGGAGCCAGACAAGAATGTCACGTTCTCAAAGCCAAGGCTGGATTCATCAGTGCTGATTTGCAGCTGGCTCTTCAAGCCATTCAGCACCTCCTCCAGGTGGAGCTTGTCAGCTTTTACCGTAGCGACATCCAGGACCCCTTCAGCGTTGAAGGCCAGCTGAATGTCAGTGACACCCTCGAGGTTGACCTCCCACTCTGAAAGGTTAAGTACCGGCCCGCCGGTGTAGGAAGTACCAATCTTGTCGATGATGGTGTAGTGCTGCTGGACGTCTACGATCGTCGTAACGCCTACAGCTAGGCTTACCGGCTCCGGCGCTATAGCAGCCATGCTGAGCAGATAAGCTGCGACGCCCGCGAAAGCGGCAGTATTCATTGGGTTCCTCCAGGTCGTGTTCGGTTGGGATCATTTTCTCCTCGCCGACCTGGTGGGTGTGCTGCTTTCGAACCGAATTGTCGTCGGAAAAACGGCCCTCGGATTCTGAGTCTGCTTTTGGCTTTGGATTTGGCCTTTGCTTCTCAACCTTCAGAAAATCAGCTTTCCAGTTTTAAAAGCCTTTTAATTGTTTTTCTCTTGTTGTTCTCTTGTTTTTAGAAGGCTGGAGCCCTTGTGCCACGGGGCCTCCAGAGGACTATCGACTACAAATTACGGCATTGCGACTACAGATTCCGGCTTTGCGACTATGGATTACGGCTGATGCGACTACAGATTCCGGCTGTGACGACTACAGATTCCGGCCGTTATCCACAGGCTAGATGAAGGCCCTGGGCTGCGTCTAACGACTACAGATTCCGGCTGTTGGGTTGTGCACGTAGCACGAGTTTGAGTTTTTATGGCTCGATTTCAAGCCATTTTGTGCTCTGAATTTGCCAGCCTGGCCTTTGCCTACAGCAAAAACTCTGTAAGTCCTTGTTTTTAAATGATATTTATATTTATTCGCCGTTTCTTTGACGTTTCTCGATGTTTTGCCCCACTCCTGCGTGGAATCGCCAATAAATAGTCTTTCCTGTCCTCACCTGAGCCTATCGACTACAGATTACGGCTGCGATAGCAGCCATTTGCTCGATACGACTACAGATTACGGCTATGCCTGGACGGCCATTGCCCGTAGCAGTGCCACCCAATTCTTTGCTATCGACTACAGATTACGGCTGCGGATCGAAGGTGCCGCGCACCATCGACTACAGATTACGGCTGTTGTACGGGGTGGACGGAAGCCTATCGACTACAAATTACGGCTGCTATCTATCGACTACAGATTCATGCGACGCCGAGCCAAGTGAACAGGTGGTGATCTGCGGGGCCCGTGGTTACTGGGGTCGAGAGATTAAAAAAATCCTGGGTATCGACTACAGGGGAAACTCTCTGTAGGGTTTCGTTACTAATCGTAGGGCCAGTTATGTCCAATTTACCCAAACCTACCAAGCCGGAACCTAAGCCGCTCCGGGTCACGAAATCCAATACGCTGATTACCGCATCGTACCGGCTGACTCTCAACGAGCAGCGATTGATCCTCGCGGCTATTAGCAAGCTCGATCCAAGAAGGCCCATGCCGAAAAAGGTGTCAGTGTCGGCCGTGGACTATTCGGATATCTACGGCGTCCAGCTCAGGCATGCCTATGAGCAGATGAAAGTGGCAGCTGATGAGCTATACGAGCGCGATATCAAGACCTTTGACGGGTCTGGAATGGAGCGAAAGCGGTGGGTTGATCGGGCCAAATATCTGGATGGTGAAGGTCGCGTTGAATTGTCGTTCACCATCCATGTCATGCCCTATCTCACGATGCTGTACAGCAAAGTGACCAGCTATGATCTACGGCGCGTTGCCTGCCTGGACTCAAGCCATTCGTTCCGGCTATTCGAGATGCTGATGCAGTTTCGGAAGACTGGATGGGCCTACATCGAGGTTGAAGCCTTGCGGGTCGCCCTTGGCTTGTCGGATGCCTATCAACGATTCAACAACCTTCGCCAGAGAGTCATAGATCCGGCAGTTGAGGAGCTGAAGACTAAGAGCAACCTGGATGTCAGCTACGAGTTGAGGAGGGAAGGGCGGAAGGTGATCGCAATCAAGTTCACCTTCTGTGACCTCGCACAGCTCCCGCTTAATCTGGAACTTGACCCTGAAGATCTTCCCCCGCTTCCTGAGTATGACCCTGCCGAAGAAAGCGAATGGCTGATCACGAAGCCTTTGGGTGAGTTGGCTGAAGCACAAGAAGCCGGTCTGCTGTTCGCTGTTTCGGCAGAGGAAGGAGAGCAACCAGATTAGCTTGCGTCGTCATCTGACGACCGTTTGTGCCTTTTTGAGCAGTGTCGCCGGTGCCGTTTTTTTCCGCCTAGGTATTCGAATCGTCATTTGCCGTCCTTTTGGTGCCACTTCCACAAAAAACCCGCCTTTAATGGCGGGTTTTTCTTGGCCTGGTCTGGGGCGCGCAGTGCTCAGTAATTAGGCACAAGCGTGAAGAGGCTTCGCCGCCATTGGCATACATCCTCGCCTGATGCTCGGCCTGCATTTTTTAGCGCGTCGAAGACGCTCAGGGCAAATGACATTGCAGCCTGGTCGTCTTCGTGGAGGTCGACAATCACCACCGGAAACTGGTCGCCGTCATCAGCATCAGGTGTTGCTATGGCGACTGTCTGAATCCCCCAGGTGATGCCGTCATCGTAAGGTTCTACAACAAATCGCTTTAGCCGGCGAATCATGCCGTCACGAATCATCTGAATCAGATCGGTGCATACCGGCTCCGATTGGCGCTGCTGGAAAAGTTGGATGGCTGTCATAAGCTACGGCTCCCTTGATCTGCATTCATCCTGCCAGCAGTCCCGTAAATCCCAAACGGAATTCCCCTGGCTTTGTTCGGCATCGGATTGGCGGCAAACCCTAGCATTCTTTTTTCCCTTGGTTGGGCGTGCCATTCCCCGCGGGTGGTTGCGGAAGATCAACAAGGGAGGGAGTGGCTACGCAAAATGCTGTTTGCATGCCAGAAACATCACCGTCCCAACACTCGCATTCGGCATCCCAAGCTTCTCGATCAAAGTGGAAAATTGTCCCAAGATCAACAGCCCCATCCAGGGTGGCGTATGCCCCGCTCAAAGTTCCGTTGATCAGCACCGCGTAGCAATCGTCGCCGATTTGCAATGCTTTCCCTGGATTGGCTTCAAGAAGACGCTGATAGGAAGCAAGGGTCTCGTCGTAAGTCATGGTTGCTGCTCTGATTCCGGGTGTGAGAAGACATTGCCACCTCTCCAGGAATACCCAAATCCTGTAGATGGCAGAGCTAGCAGCCCCCGCTTGGGTTTGTGCGTGGCTATGCAACCATGGAGGCATATCAGAACGGAGATCCAAGGGATGAACTTCACCCACGAACAGGGGCCTGCGATTAACTCGTTGGCCCGTATCGTCAAGCTTGTGGCTTTTGCTGGAACTGGGAAGACCACCACGCTTGTTGGCTATGCCAAGGCTCGGCCTCAATGCCGTCTGCTCTACCTCTGCTACAACAAAAGCGTCGAGATTGCTGCCAAGCAAAAGTTTCCGCCGAACGTGACGTGCAAAACAGCCCACGGCTTGGCTTATGCGTCGATCGGATCGAAGTACAGACACAAGCTCACGAGCAACCTGCGCCTGACCGACATCGCAAGAATTATCGGCTCACAGAACTGGGAATTGGTGCGCAGCGTGCAAGAGACGCTGAACAATTATTTGGCCAGCGCGGATGACGACATCGAGCTATGTCACTGCCCCGTCAACAAGCTCAAAACGGAGCGAATGAAGCGCGCCGCCGGCAGCATCGTAGAGGGAGCCAGGCAGCTTTGGTTGCAAATGTGCGACATCCAAAACGAGGCTGCGAATATCACTCACGACGGCTATCTCAAGCTTTGGGCACTCTCGAAACCAAATCTGCGGGATCGTTACGATATTGCGCTTGGAGACGAGGCGCAGGACATCAATCCAGTGATTGCTGGTGTGCTTGCGCAGCAGGCGGCATACGGAATGGGCGTAGTCGTTTGTGGTGATGGCCATCAGATGCTGTACCGCTTCAGGGGGGCCGTAGATGCTCTCAATGCAACCTGGCTCGACAAAGCGGAAGTCCACTACCTCACTCAGTCGTTTCGGTTCGGGTCTGCCGTTGCGCACGTCGCCAACATGGTTCTCGCGTTCAAGGGTGAATCCCGCCAACTGGCTGGGCTTGGCGGCGAGACTCGTGTTTCCAAGGCACTACCTGCTGACCTTGAACATCGCACCGTACTCTGCCGGACGGTGGTTGGAGTGATCGAGACGGCGCTGGCCAATGTAGAGACTGGTGCAAAGATCTACTGGGTTGGGGGGATCGAGGGTTACAACCTCCAGGATCTTGAAGACCTACATGCGCTATCGAAGGGGTGGCGTGACCGAGTGAAGGGGAAAAAACTCCTCCAGGAATATCCCGATTACGATCTCTACAAGCAGATTGCCGATGAAAGCCAAGACCCTGAGATGAACCGCTCGATCAAGATCATCGAGCAGTACAGCGCGGATCTCCCGGAGTTGTTTGCCAAGCTGCGGCGCAATGCGGTCACTGATGAGCTTGAAGCCACCATCACCCTCAGCACCGCACATCGTTCGAAGGGCTTGGAGTGGGATGCGGTGCAACTGGCTGAGGATTTCACCTTCGATCCATTCAATCCAGAGAACGAAAAGGAACCATGGATTGATGAGATGAACCTCCTCTACGTCGCGTGTACCCGCGCCATGCGAGTTCTTGCTGTCAACTCGACGATGTTGGAGATCATGAAAGAGTTCGTCGACCGGCGTGACGGCCGCAAGCCAAATACCCCGATGGTTTTCAGGAAGAAACAGGTGGCTGCCGCGTAGTGCTCCTCGAGCATGCTTCGACTTTTGAAAATCACCCACTGATCACAGGAGATATTTTCATGCCCATTTCCAGCGACCAGGCAGCTTTGCTTCAGCAGCTGCGGAATCAAGGCTATGTAGTCTTGCTCGTTGAGCCGAGCGAAACTGAACACATCAGTCGAGAAAGGTTGGAGAGCCGTTTGCGGGCCGATGCAGCGGATCACATTGAGGATCTGTTGTCCCTTGAGGCAGTCCAAATTCGTTGAGCTGACACGTAGCAAAAAAAGCCCGTTTCGAACGGGTTTTTTTATGAGCGGATTTTGGGATACTCGATAATACCACCCCTTCAATCGCGAGATCGCTTTTCGCACCCTCGGCGTCGCACCTGGTTAACATGGTGCGGAGGGGGAGGAGGGCATACGGTATAGCCGTAGTGAAGGGGTGGTATTATGAGGAATCCTAGATGACTGACGCAATTGTCTCCGCTTACGAGCGCTTGGTCGAAACCGTTGGGGCTTTCAATGAGAAGTGGCCCGCATTGGTTGTCGGCGGGATGATATGGCGCATCCCGCTCCTCACTGAACAGAGGACGCCATCTCGAATCCACGTCCAGGTACTGACAGGAACTGACGCGATCAAGGCCGCTGTAGAGGCGTTACGCGAGTTTGAGCGCGATCTCGGCCAGGCTCCAGGAACCGTGCTGCGTTTGCCGGGGTACTTTATCCTCTCCGGATCGATACTCGATGAGGGCAGGGCGGTGAACCGCTGCAAGAGCGAGCTGGTGGATGCGATCGAGGCTGAGCGAGTGTTTCGCAACGTTGCCGTCAGCCGCCGTTCTCACATCATGCGCCAGGCCCTGGGGAAAAATTTCTCTCTCAACCAGCTGAAGCGCGCAATCCAGGTTTTTGATGCTGCCCCAAGACAGATCACATTCACCTGGGCCGGTCACACCTCAGGTAAAGAGCGTGTCACTGTTGCCCACGTCCGTGAGGTGCTGCTCGCCGAGGCCCATGAAAAATCTATGGCCACCGGCGAGCCGGTGGTGAATAGCCCCCAGTGGATCGATCTGCGCAGCATCGCGAACATGGCTGAAACCGATATGTTGGATGTGCCGAAGCCCATCGCTCCGCATCCGCGGGCCATGCTGTGGTTTTCCGAGCGCAGCCGGTATGACGCAATGCTGCATGCCAACCTTCCATTCTTCGTACTCGATGGGCAACCCGCTGCAAGGATCGTTGGCCTCAAGAACTTCGATAGAGACTCGCGATCAGCAAAACGGCCAGACGTAAAGCAACGGTTGCCGGCACTCCCTGGGGGGCGCTTTTTCGTAGCCTCATCCACTGCGGACCCAGTTGCTCAGGAGCCCGGCGCGCCAGAGACACCCGAGGTGCTATCGACGTACCGAGAGTCAGTAAAAAACATCTCAGACCGATAGATTACCCTTCAAAATCAACAGCTTAGACTTCGCATAATAAGGATTATGTTCAATGATTAGCACCCTAATAATTATGGTGCTAAGATTATCTCTTCATGCTCTGATGTGACGCCTGATGAAAAAGTAGAAAATGACTGATTAAAAAAAATACCAAGATATCAGTGAGATGCAGCATTCTCCGCTGTCAAGGTTTCCCTTGCCCCCCCTCGTTAACGGTTAAAAAAGGAGAAT